>Ga0256830_1000119_pt1 | contig 69980 bp, 64 predicted proteins | sample 128326metaG_FD_190537 | JGI IMG/M metagenome (GOLD analysis project Ga0256830, IMG submission 190537) | Hydrothermal vent microbial communities from Lau Basin, Pacific Ocean - 128-326 | ecosystem: Environmental > Aquatic > Marine > Hydrothermal vents | place: Pacific Ocean: Lau Basin | collected... | reverse complement strand
ATAGAGGGAGGCTCCGTAGATTTGGGATTTGATTATTTTTTCGGAACTTCGGGTTGTTCTACGAGTCAGCCCCCTTTCGGCTTTATCGAGAACAAGCATTTCGTGGAAATTCCGAGCTACTACAATGAACTTTTCCCAAGTACCGGCAGGCCGGGGATGACAGCCCCGGGGTGGGAACATAAAAAAGTCGATACCACATTTACCCGGAAGGCGGTGGAATTCATATCCGGCCAGAAGAACAAGAAATCACCCTTTTTTCTCTATTTGGCAGCTTCTGCACCGCATGAACCCTGCGTGGAGAGCGTGGTTCCCGAATTTGCTCGAGGAAAGAGTAAGGCAGGCCCTAGGGGCGACCTTGTCTGGCTTTTCGATTGGATGGTTGGTGAGGTTGTCGATGCACTAAAGAAGATCGGTCGATTGAAAAATACTGTCATCTTTGTCACAAGTGATAACGGAGCACTTCCGGGTGACAGGGTCCTGTCTCCCTACGGAAAGGAGGTTTTTCATACGTATGGCCATAAATCCTGTGGTGATTTTAGAGGGTACAAGTCCCATATCTGGGAAGGAGGTCACAGGGAACCTCTGATCGTTCATTGGCCCGACAGAATAAAAGCCGGTGTGGTTACCGATTCCCTTTTCTGTTTGAACGATATATTTGCAACGTGTGCCGGACTCCTTGGCCTCGACATTCCGGAAAATACGGCAGAAGACAGTTTCGACTATGCATCTCTCATTTCGAACCGGAGCAGCAATACGGGTAGAAATACAAGAATCGTAGAAAGAGAAAGTCTGATACATCATTCGGGAGGAGGGGTTTTTTCTATCAGAAGGAAAAACTGGAAATTGATTCACCAATGCCTGGGTTCAGGCGAATCCTATGGACCAGGGCCTGTGCCGGGTTCCGAAGGCCAACTGTATGACATGAGTAGAGACCCCTTTGAAACAAACAATCTCTTCGATAGGGAACCGGATGTAGTAGCAGAGATGGTCCGTCTGCTCGAGTCGGTGCAGGGGAGAAGTAACCTGTTTCAATGAAGCGTACATTCAGTGGAAGGACTGATTACAAGGAGTGCTGGAACCGGGCATCTTCAAACATTACGATATGATGCAATCAAGGTTGATTCATGCAGAACCGGGAGCTATTTCACTGTGTACCTATATCGCCTGCCCCGGTGAAGTCGGCGAAACCTGCGAAGCCGAGGGATATTGTGAAGTCGCCTGCCACGTTTCGCTCTGTGCAGGCCTTTCCTGCGGTGTGCCTTACCGATTTCAACGGAAAAACCGGCTCTTCGCAATGCCCGGTCACCACTGTCATAACGGAGGAAAGAGTCTCGCTGAAACCACAGTACCGAGTGATCCTCCAGAAGGATATGACAACCTCTGAAAATTTCCCTGTCGGCTTCCAGCACACTTGCCGCCTCTGACAAGGGGACGGGTGGGTCAAAGTCGTAGTTTTTTCGTGCGATATAGGCTGGGCCTGCTGCCCAGCCCGCCTGGATTACCGCTTTGCCCTCGATTTTCTTTTTCGTCTCATGGGGTATCATTTCCAAAAGACTTTCTGTAAATATCATAGGTCCCTCCTTACCCAAATGGCGGAGGGCATTCGGCAGGCGATTGTTTTTACGGGAATGTAAAAACCTCATCGTTCCTCTGGCTGTAAAGCCGGAGGCTGGCTTTGGCACCTTATCCCTCTTTCTATCGGGACAGGTTGCCGGACGGTCAGCGGGCCGAATCCCTCGCGTCGCTCTCGATGACGTTTCTATCATAAATCCCGAAGTGGAAATTGTCAAATTCTTAATTTTCGAGCAAAAATTTTGGGGTGATGAAAATCAAGGGTACCGTGCGGAAACTGTAAATAATATATAATCGCTTTTCTTATATTTATTTGCAATCGGCAGATTATAGTTGTATTTTAACCTGGAGAGGAGATATGACATGGCAGATATAAGGGATTTGAACAGACTCGGGCAATCGATCTGGATAGATTATATTAGGAGATCCTTCATAACTTCCGGAGAATTAAAGAGTTACATCGACAGCGGTGTATCCGGTGTGACTTCGAATCCTTCCATCTTCGAGAAAGCTATGGGAGGAAGCTCCGATTACGATGCCGCGCTGGAAAAACTTGCAGGGAGAAACATGGCAACGGATGAAATCTATGAGACCCTTGCCATAGAGGACATAAGAAGTGCGGCAGATATCCTTTTACCGGTCTTCGAGAGGACAGGAGGCAAGGACGGTTATGTAAGCATAGAGGTCAAACCCTCACTTGCATACGATACGGAGGAAACTATAAAGGAAGCGCTAAGGTTATTCGAAACGATAGGAAAGGCCAATGTAATGATAAAGGTTCCTGCAACGAAAGAGGGCATCCCTGCGATAACAGCTCTGATATCGGAAGGAATCAATGTCAATGTAACTCTGATATTTTCACTCTCTCAGTACCGCGAGGTGATCGATGCATATATGAAAGGATTGGAGGCAAGGCTCGGTGCAGGAAAGAGCATTAAGGGAATTGCCTCGGTTGCATCATTCTTTGTTAGCAGGGTGGATTCTGCAATCGACCCTCTCCTTGAAAAAGCAGGAAACAGCAAGCTACAGGGGAAGATAGCACTGGCCAATGCAAAGGTGGCATACAGCTACTTCCGTGATACCCTGAAAGGGGAGCGCTGGAAGAGATTGGAAGATAAAAGCGCCATGGTACAGAGGGTCCTCTGGGCAAGCACGAGCACAAAGAATCCCCGGTATCCCGATACGATGTATGTGGACCAACTTATCGGGCCTGATACTGTGAATACGGTTCCTCCAGCAACGTTGAAGCTATTCCTCCTTCACGGGAGAGCAGAGAGAACGGTGGATAAGGATATTGAAGAGGCCGAATCCAACCTCAAGGAGCTCCAAGCCCTTGGAATAGATTTCGATTCCGTTACCTCGGAACTCCTTGAAAAGGGAGTAGAATCCTTTTCCAGGGCATTCGATTCTCTTCTGAAAAGTGTGGAGGAGAAGAGGAAGAGATTAAAAAAAGGAGACAGGAGAATGAAAATCTCGGCTGGCAAATATGAGAGAGAGATAGAAGAGGCGGTAGAAAGAATTGTCGAAAAAAAGGTTGTATCACGACTGTGGGAATACGATTATACCCTGTGGAAGGACAGCCCCGAAGAAATCACGAACAGGCTCGGGTGGCTTACCATTGCAGATTCCATGAAGGAACAGGTTCCAAGACTGGAGGATTTTGCAGACCGGGTAAGAGAATCAGGCTACAGGAGAGCGGTTCTCCTTGGAATGGGCGGCTCGAGCCTTGCACCGGAGGTTTTCAGAAGAACCTTTGGTGTCAGGGAAGGTTACCTGGATTTGAGCGTTCTGGACAGTACCGATCCGGAAGCTGTTCTTTCCGTTGATGAAGGCCTGGACTATGGAAAGACACTCTTCATAGTATCAACGAAATCCGGCGGTACTGTGGAGACTCTCTCCTTCTTCAAGTACTTCTATAACAGGACGATCGAGGAAGTTGAAAAGAAAGGCGGAGGAAGGGAAGAAGCGGGAAGACACTTCATTGCAATAACCGACCCGGGGAGTAAACTTGAAAAGCTTGCAAAGGAACTCGGTTTTTTAAAGGTCTTTCTGAACGATCCCAATATAGGTGGAAGGTACTCTGCGCTCTCATATTTCGGTCTCGTTCCTGCCGCACTTCTCGGGATCGACCTTGATCAGCTTCTGGAAAGAGCCCTGGAAGCCAGGTCCAATACCGAACCCTGCAACTGCCCGAGAGACGGGGACAACAATGCGGCAAAACTGGGTGCAGTAATGGGTGAACTTGCAAGGCACGGAGCGGACAAGATTACCTTTATCACCTCCAGGGAGGTGGCGGCCTTCGGTGACTGGGTGGAACAGCTTATAGCGGAGAGCACCGGTAAGGAGGGAAAGGGCATACTCCCCGTTGTGGGAGAGCAACCGGCAGAGGCTTCCATGTACGGAAAGGACAGGCTCTTCGTGTATCTAAGGCTGGATGGCGGGGCGTGGAAAGAATCAATGAGTATCAACGATTCTGTCGTATCTGAGCTGGAGGAAAATGGATTTCCGGTAGTGCATTTGAACCTTGGAGACCTCTATGACCTCGGGTCACAGTTTTTTCTCTGGGAGTTTGCAACCGCGGTGGCCGGCCATGTGCTGGGAATAAACCCATTTGATCAGCCGGACGTGGAGAGTGCAAAGGTGCGGGCGAGGGAGATGGTGGCGCAGTACATTCAGAGGGGTTCTCTGGGGGAAGATACTGCAAGGCCTCCGGAGGCTAGGGTTCTGCGGGAGTTTCTCGGAGAGATAGGCCAGGGGAACTACATAGCGATTCATGCCTATGTAAAACCTTCCGATGAAACGAGGAGTGCTCTTTCCGAACTTCGTGCAAAACTCAGGGAGAGGTATCGAGTGGCGGTTACCGTTGGCTTCGGGCCCAGGTTCCTGCATTCGACGGGGCAGCTTCACAAGGGGGATTCGGGTAACGGTTTCTTCGTCCAGCTCGTATCAGAGAACAGGCAAGATCTGGCAATACCTGATTCACCCGGTTCAAAGGAATCCGGCATCACCTTTGGCATCCTCAAGAAGGCACAGTCCCTCGGAGACAAGAAGGCTCTCGAGGACAAGGGGAGAAGGGTTGTCCAGTTCAACCTTGGATTCGATGTACAAAAGGCAATTGAACGTCTCACCGAGAATCTTTAAAAGATGCCGAGACTACAGGTTACTACAGGGAAGAGGTGATCAGCCTTTCTCGCTGAAGCCCTTCTCTCTGAAACCTTTCTCTCTGTATACCCCTACTATCTCTCCGAAATAGACAGTGTGATAATCGTCTTTAGGGTAGTAGCTTTCTATTATCGATGGCAGAAGAGTGTTCTTATCCACCCGGTTCTTGTGTAGGGTCCTGCACTCGTAGTGGACAGGGCATTCCCTGATATAGGGAACCGAAATTTTTATACCCTTTTCCATGGTGAATCCACACCTGGAAACCTTGTCCATGTCCCTTCCCGAATAGCTTCCGCAGAACTCCAGGGCTTCCTTCATGCTTCGGTTGCTCATGTCACCAACCTTCATGCTCTCATCCCTACAACCGGGAAGGTTTACCGAAAACTCTCCAGTCTCTTCTATGTATCTGTAGCTGAACCTTGATGGCCTCACCATAACAATGAAAACGTGTTTTCCCCAGACGCGGCCGAGTGTTCCCCACCCGATAGTCATTACGTTGCTTCTTCCCTCTGTGGGGCTGTGAGTCACAAGGAAAACCCCGTCACCGTCAAGGGCCTTGATAGTTTCATCGAAATAGGTGAAATCAGTTACTTCTTCTCTCAATGTTGCCAACCTCCGCCATGATTGATTTTGAACATTTTAGCACATAGCTCTGTTATCATGAAGTTTTTATTATTTAATCTTGACAGCAAATTAGGCATTATGCTAAATTTGTTGCATTGAAAAAAATTTTCATTCCTGGTACAGGCAACAAAGACACTCCTTGTGGAGTGATGATTAGTCATAAACCCAAATACATTAAAAGGGAAAGGAGGAATCCGATATGAAAAGAATTTTCGGAATTGTTCTGGTGTTGCTGTTGGCTATGGGCAGTTTTGCCTTTGCACAGCAGAAAACTCTTGTACTCTACGGAAGTGCTGAGCCCCGTATAGTGGAGAAGCTGGCTCAGGGATTCGAAGAGGCAACGGGTGTGAAGGTCAAATGGATAAGAATGTCGAGTGGTGAAACTCTTGCACGTCTCAGGGCAGAGAAGGAGAATCCACAGGCAGATGTTTGGTGGGGCGGTACGCTTGATCCGCATTCGATTGCTGCACTCGAGGGACTTACCGTTCCATACAAGCCAAAGACTTGGGATCAGCTCGATCCCCGTTTCAGGGATCCGATCGGAGGTCAGAGGGTAATAGGTGTCTATGTGGGCGTGCTCGGGCTTGCCGTGAATGAAGGTGTACTGAAGAGCATGGGATTGCCAATTCCCAAGGGATGGAATGACCTGACCAATCCTGCTTACAAGGGCCTTATAGGCATGGCAAATCCCAACACTTCCGGTACTGCACTTACAATGCTTGCCACCCAGGTTTTCCTGAGAGGCGAGGAAGGAGCCTTCGAATACATGAAGAAACTGCACAGGAACATTGCAAATTACACGAAATCAGGTGTTGCTCCAAGTATCCTGGCAGGAAGGGGCGAGATAGCCATCGCCGTTGCTTTTCTCCACGATGTAATCTACGAGATACAGGAAGGTTATCCTCTGAAAGCAATTGCACCGGTAGAGGGAACAGGCTACGAGATAGGCGGATTGAACCTCATTAAAGGCGCACCACATCCGGAGCTGGGAAAGAAGTTCATGGACTGGGTGACGACTGCAAAAGCCCAGGAGAGCATGGCAACGGTCGGTTCGTACCAGCTTCCGACGAACAAGTTTGCAAAGGTGCCTTCCGTTGCGATTCCTATCGATTCTGTGAAGACCGTGAACTACGATTTCAAATGGGTCGCCGAAAACGGTGTAAGGCTTCAGGACAGGTGGACGAGAGAGGTTTTTACATTGCCAAGGTAGGAAATTTTTAAAATCTTTGGCTTTGAGACTTCGTGTTTAAAACTTTGATTCAAATTTCGGGTGGTGATCCCAGAAGGGATCTGCCACCCGAAAAAAAACTGCCTGATAGATACCTGATAGATGCCTGGAAGCCGAATCGGGCTGGTCGTGCAGTTAATTCAGGTTTGGATATCAGGCTGATATAGATGCATATTGCCAGGAATACAGGATGAGTGCGACAGAAATTAAGAGAGACATTACTACGGATATCAAGAAAGAAAGATTCGTACTGATAGGCAGCATAGTAACGCTGCTGCTTGTTACAGTGCTTCCCTTTGCTCCCGTACACGAAGGAGCGAGAAATACCCTATCTACTGCAGCATTCTCTGCTACCGTCTGGCACCTAATGGGAAAATTCCCCATCATCTTCCTTCTTGTGGGTGTGCTTGCTTTGAACCTTCTATTTTCAGTTGTGGGAATGAGTAGAAAACTGAGGGCCAATCTCATACTGTATCTGAACCTGCTCGGACTTGCGGCGATTCTCTACCTCTTTCTGGTAGTCACTCCCAAGACACCCTTCGGCGTGGGAAGTATCATACTGTTTTTTGCTTATCTTCTCTTTATAGCCCGTTCCATGTCCATCCTAGGCTACATAAGGGGTGATGTCTTTATCTCCGGCTCGATAATCACCATTGGCGTCCTCCTGATAATTTTCATCATCTTCCCTCTACTCGTGATACTCGGTAAGAGCGTTGTAGCAGACGGAAGGCTCGTGCCCTCCAATTTCTACAAGGTTCTTGCCGCCTATCCCAGCACCATGCGCATACTGAAGAATTCACTGATGATGGCTGTCACGGTGGGAGTTCTCTCCACACTTGTAGGGCTTGCATTTGCACTGGTAATAGAGCGATCCCGCTTCAGCTTGAAACGTTACATGCAGGGTTTTTCACTCCTGCCTATTATCACCCCGCCCTTCGTTATCGGCCTTGCCATCATCTTCATGTTCGGAAGGATGGGCTTTGTGACACACAAGCTTCTCGGGATAAGGACATCCTTCATCTTCGGGTTTCCGGGAATAGTTATTGCACAGACCCTGTCATTTGCTCCCATGTCATACCTGATCCTCTCCGGTGTCGTGCATTCACTGGACTCCGCCCTGGAAGAGGCAAGCTATACGCTGGGGGCCGGGCAGTGGCAGACATTCAAGAATGTCATATGGCCGCTCATAAGGCCGGGGATTGCAAATGCTTTTCTTCTCTCGGTAATAGAGTCCCTGGCCGATTTCGGCAACCCTATACTCCTCGGTGGTGATTTCGATGTTCTTGCAACCTCGATCTACCTATCGATAATAGGGAGGTTCGACGAAGTTCTTGCTGCAAGCCTTGGTATCATTCTTCTGTCCATCACTCTTACCACGTTCATAATTCAGCGTTACTGGGTTGGCAGAAAGTCCTACGTCACCATTACAGGTAAACCAAGGAGGCAGGCAGTGCTGCCGCTGCCGAAAATCCTGGACTATTCGCTAGTAGGTTTCACATCGATATGGGCGATTTTTACATTGATACTTTACGGTTCTGTCTTTCTCGGTGGTTTTGTCAAGCTATGGGGAATCAACAACAGCTTTACTCTCATGCACTACAAGAGGTTCCTCACCGATGGCCTTCCGTCCTACATAACCACGTTGAAGCTTGCTGCGATATCTGCACCCCTCACTGCTGCAGTTGGGCTTCTTATTGCCTATCTCGTAAGCAGGTATAAGTTTGTCGGCAAGCAGCCCTTCGAGTTCGTATCGATGCTGAGCTTTGCAATTCCCGGAACGGTGGTGGGAATCGGTTACGTAATGGCTTTCAATGTTCCGCCTCTCGTCCTAACGGGGACTGCCACGATTATCGTGATTTCTTTCATCTTCAGGAACATGCCTGTCGGGATCAGGTCTGGCATGGCTGCTCTGAAACAGATAGATACATCACTGGAAGAGGCATCCATTACGCTCGGTGCAAGTAATTTTACCACCTTGAACAGGGTTGTGTTACCGCTTATCAAGCCGGCCATCTTTTCCGGCCTGGTCTTTTCATTTGTCCGGGCGATGACGGCAATAAGCGCCGTTATCTTTCTCGTTACGGCTAGGACGAAACTTGCAACGACCGTAATTCTTGCAAGGATCGAGGCTGGAAAGCTCGGTGTTGCCACTGCATACTGTTCGATACTTATTGTAACGATGATGATAGCAATACTGATAATGTACGTCTTCGTAAGAAGGATGGGAGGAGAAGAGGCCGCCGTACAGGCGATTTGAAGGCAAAATGAAGGTTATATGAAGAACGAGATTGTGGAGGTTAGAATATAATGTCGTCACTTGTAATGGAAGCGGCTGACCTTAGACTGGAGAAATTGTCGAAGAATTTCGGAAAAGTTCAGGCAGTAAGGGAAATATCACTGGAGATTCCCCACGGCCAAATGGTGACCCTGCTTGGGCCTTCCGGTTGCGGAAAGACAACGATACTGAGGATGATAGCAGGTCTTGAGGTTCCTTCGAGCGGGAAGATATACCTGGGAGACGATGATATAACCTACCTTCCCGCAAACGAGAGAAAGATTACGATGGTTTTCCAGTCGTATGCACTATTTCCCCACATGAATGTCTATCAGAATATTGCCTATGGGCTGAAGGTGAAACACCTGCCCGAGGAGCAGATAAGGCAGGCTGTGAAGGAGGCACTGGAGATGGTGGGCCTTTCAGGCTTCGAGGACCGTGGTTCCAGTGAACTTTCAGGCGGGCAGCAGCAGAGGGTTGCCGTTGCAAGAGCGCTGGTACTGAAACCGAAGGTTCTCCTTTTCGATGAACCGTTGTCCAACCTCGATGCGAAGTTAAGAAACAGGATGCGGGGAGAAATCAGAAACCTCCAGCGAGACCTTGGTATAACGTCGGTTTATGTTACCCACGACCAGTCCGAGGCACTGGCAATTTCGGACAAGATAGTGGTAATGGAGAATGCCGTAATTTCGCAGGAGGGCATACCAACGGAACTGTACAGGCATCCTTCCAATCCATTCGTCGCTGATTTCATAGGTGATGCAAATATCCTTAAGGCCAAGGTTCTCTCCCTGGAAGGTGATGACAGGGCAAGGGTAGAGATCAGCGGTAACGAGTATACCGTTTTCTACAGTAACAAGCCGGAGGTTGGTTCCGAGGCGGATATCATGATAAGGCCCGAAGACATTCAGTTTGCCGATGACGGAAAGGGAAAGACCCTTAAGGGAAGGGTGGAGTTTGCCCTGTATCAGGGCTCCAACATAGACTACCTTATCGAAACTGAAGCAGGAGAACTCAGGGTAAAGGATTACCTTACCAAGGACAAGTTTCGTGACAGGGGCACCAATGTTTCCCTGGTATTCAGGGAAGATGAAATATTTCTTGTACATTAAATTAAAATCCATAAAAGGAGGTTTTAGAAGAAATGAAAAGATTGTTCTTCCTTCTAATTTCACTGGCCATCGTTGTGGCTTTCATTGGGTGTGCTACTCATCCGATGAAAAAGGAAGCAGGTCCCGCGATTACGGTTGAGAAGGCCAAGGAGAAAGCGCCGGCAGCGGAAGCTCCGAAAGCAGCACCCAAAGCTGTAAAGCTTCCCGATTTTGTTGCTTCCCAGTCCAAAAAGGGAAAACCCGTGCCTGAGAGCTGGAAGAAGTTCGATAAGTCCGGCAAGGTCAAATTCCTTCAGGTTCAGACTACTGCTCCCGGTTCCCCCGCAGGACAGGGCAGCAAGCTGGATGGTTCCATAGGAGAGAGGCTCGTCGAAATTCAGGTAGATCCCAGCATAACTTCCAAAGAAGTCGTCTGGAGTCTGAAGAACTCCGGGAAGAGTACTGTCTGGGTTGTAGCTGCCGGTAATCCACAGGGAAGTCTTCCCCTTGCGATAGATCCCGGACAGACTGTAACACTAAAGACCGCCCTGGACAAGGACAATTACACTTTTGTCGTAGTGGACAATGAGGGTGGCAAGAAAACTACCCTGGAACTCAAGGCAAAATGCGGTGGAGTCGATGCAAAGACGACCCGTGGCAAGAGTATGAAGGTGGTCTGGTTCTAGTAGTAGCCCCGAGGGATAAACCAGCAATTTTTCTTTTAGAAGATCTCAAGAGAGAGAGGCAGGCACAGGTTGTCTGCCTCTTTTTTTTATCCGGCTTTTTATCAGGCTTTTCTATTTAAGCACATCCCTCTCAGGTATTTTATCTGCGGGGCCCCTTATCAGGCCCTTGTTGAAGGCCCTTTTTTTCGTGACATTGATAAGCCATTCCCATTGATTAAACAATCCCTATGAAAGACCAATCCCATTGATATGCAATCCCTTTGAAATCCCTTGGAACAACCAATCCCTTTGATTAAACAATCCCTTTAAGGTTATTATTCAAGTTACTATTTAATGCGGGGAGTAGAGCGGAAATATGTTGAAAGGTACCGGAATTAGAATCTTGTCCGATAAAAAGCGGTTCATAGGCATCTCTGTTGTGGTGGCCCTGATGCTCTTTGGTGATGCCCTGCTCTATGCCGTACTACCGGCACGGCCGGAGGGTTTCCGGGTGCTTGTTTGGCAGATTGGTATCCTTCTCGGTGCAAACAGACTTATACGCATAGTGACGAATGAACTGGCGGGAAGATTGATAAAAAGGGTGGGATCCGAAAAACCACTCTTTTTGGCAGTACTGATAGGCAGCCTTACTACGATGGGATATGCATTGCCGCTGGGATTCTGGTGGCTTCTATCCCTTCGTCTTGTCTGGGGTTCCTGCTGGTCTGTCCTTAGGGCCGAGGGGTACCTTGCAGCCATAGATTTTTCTCACTCACGCAACCGTGGCAGGGTAATAGGCATATACCAGACAATAACCCGTGCGGGTTCAGGCGGCGGAGTTCTGCTCGGGGGTTTCCTTACCGACCTCATTGGCATTCCCTACACCTTCTTCATCTACGGCTTGATTTCCCTGGCTAGCCTTTCCATTCTCTTTGCCCTCGCCCAAGGGATTGAGCCAAGTGCAAGCGGGGAAGAAGAGAAGGAAGATAAGAGGGAAGAACAGGAAGATGAGAGGGAAGCTGAAGGTGATACGAATGCCAGTGACGATGAGAAGAAGAAAAGCGCGCCTGAGGGGGAAAACTTTTCGAAAATAAATCTGCTTGTGAAGCTGATTGTATGGTACGGCGGAATGTCCATGGTTCTCGTGGAGCACATGATAGTGAACCTCACCGGCAGGATAGTGGCCGATTCGATAATCGTCAATTTCAACGGACTACTCGGTGTTTCCTCGCTCACCGGTATCATACTTGGATTCAGGAGCATAGGAATGCTGATCATGGGACCCGGTTTCGGCGCTCTTGGGGACGTGGTGGAGAGAAAGAAACTTCTCTCCTATTCTCTCGCCGGGGAGTTGATCGTCCTTCTGCTCATGGCAGTCTTTAGAAACTGGATTTCCTACCTCGTCCTCATCGTATGTTTTATAATCTTTGCTTCTGCAAACCGGATAGGGATGTACGCCCTCATGGGAGAGGAAGTCTCTGCCGGGAATCACGGGAAGGCACGGGCGTTACATATCAACAGATTTGCCACATTCATAGATATCGGGATGTTTCTGGGCCCGGTGGTAGGATTTTTTCTCTATGCCAACTACGGACTATTGTCGATTCTATTTCTCTCCATGGCGTTGCTCATTCCCGCTTTTCTCGGCATAATTACCATCTCTCGAATCGAGTAACCACCTGTAATCCTGCTTGCCGTACCTGTTCCTGCCGAGGAAGAATCGCTCCACAATGAACTTCCTTCCCGGGCCCGTTCCCAGTAGAATTCTCTCGAAGGCGATATTGGCCAATGTTGATACTTTACGCCCCGTCCCTCTCTCTCCCGTGGGAGGCTTACCCGGTACCCCGAAGAATCTCTCTGCGTACCGCCTGTAAAGTGAAAGGCCTTTCTCCGAGTAGTCTCCCCCTGCCTCCATTACGGTTCTCGCCGCAAGTATCCCCGAAATGATGGCCGGTTTAATTCCCTCACCGCTCATGTTGTATGCAAAGCCCGCCGAGTCACCGGCAAGGAGCAACCTGTTACCGATTATTCTTCTGGGAGAGGCCGGATAGAACTTGTAGAAGTGACCCTTGAAGGGAGCAATGATTTCCTTCCAGCCTTTTGGAATATTTCCCTTTTCTTCAAGAAAATCCATGTACCTGGAAAGGTAGGATCGTATCCTTTTTTTGTCGACGCTTCCCACACCGATTGTGAGGTAGTTTCCCTTTACGATGTACCATGCATATCCGCTTATTGGAGAGAGGAATCTGATCTCCGGAATCTCGCCCTTCAGCGTGAATCTTTTCATCACTCCGGGGTCAAGGAGGGTTTCACTTTCCAGGGTAGCCACTGTGAAGTCGTCACTGGTGGTATTTCCCAATGCTTTCGATACGGGGCAGAAGTGACCCCCTGCTCCTATTACCACTCTGGCTTCGATGGTTCCCCTTGATGTGGTTACCGTTACCCTGTCTTGCTTTTGATGAATAGAGCGTACGTAGGTTCCGAAGTGTACCTTTAGGCCGTAGGCGTTAATGGCCCTCTTTAATAGAAAATCATCGAATTCCGTTCTAATTATCCCGTAGCTTACCGTTTTTCCGTAATCTATTACGTGGGCCCTGCCTTTCCTGTCCCAGAGGAGGAATCCAGTTATCCTCTGTAGCGTATTGGAAGAGGAGTATTCTTCCGGTTCTATTCCGGCAAGTTCCAGTACACCCTCTGTTATCCACCCGGCACAGGGCTTGAACCTGGGAAATATCTCTTTTTCTATAAGTTCTACATTGTATCCGTGCTTTTTAAGGATTTCCGCAGAGGTACTTCCTGCGGGTCCCCCTCCTACAACTATTACGTCCAGTACTGCCAATGCGGATCCTCATAATTGGTGTCGTAGAATGCCCTCCTATTCAACCTCACGTTGTTCACCTTTCCCTTTGCAAATAGTATCTGGCTGAGCGTCATAGGTCCGTCACTGAAACTTGTCATGGCACCGGAGAGATAAACCCGCCACATCCTGACGAACCGCTCGTCGAACATCTCTCTCACCTTGTCGACATTTTTCTCAAAACGTTCCCGCCAGAAGTGGAGTGTCCTCGCGTAATGCAGCCTGAGGTTGTCTATGTCGATTATGGTGAACTTCCTGTTCTCAAGGTGTGGTATTATCTCACTCAAGGCAGGGATGAGGCCACCGGGAAATATGTACTTTGCAGTAAAGGCATCGGTCGGGGCAGGGAATACCTTGGTAATAGAATGTATCAAGCCAAGGCCCTTGTCTTTAAGCCGTTCGTCGATGGTCTTGGAAAATGTCTCGTAGTTGTCGAGTCCGACATGCTCCAGCATGCCTATGGAGACGTACTTGTCGTAAGTTCCCGTTGCATTCCTGTAATCGTCTTCTATGAAGGTTACCCTGTCTTCGAGGTTCTCACGTTTTGCCCATTCCTTTGCGTATTGTATCTGTTCATGAGAGATATTGTACGACGTCATCTTAACCCCGTAATGTTTTGCCGCATAGATGGCAAAACCTCCCCAGCCACAACCTGTTTCGATTACACTTTCACCGGGTTTCAGCTCTAGTTTCCTACATACATACTCCATCTTGTTTATCTGGGCCTCTTCGAGTCCCTGTTCGGGATATTCAAAGTATGCACAGGTATACTGAAGGTTTTTATCGAGCCAAAGCCTGTAGAAATCATTGCCGAGGTCGTAATGAGAGTGGATGTTTTTCCTGGAGCCTTTCAAGGTATTCCTGTTCTTCAGATACATGCGAATGTATTTGAGTTTTTCCCTGACAGAAGGCCTGAAGAGCTGGAAGTAAGGTTCGGATGGAATAGATACACAGTCTGCAAGATCACCTTCCACCTCTATTTCGCCGTTCATGTAGGCTTCACCGAAACCGAGGCTTCCCCTGAAAACTATGTTTTTCAGAGCACTCTTGGTTTTTAGCTTTATGGTAAAAAAACGCTTTGAATCCTCGGTTCCGTAAACCTTCCGGGTGCCATCCCAGTACTCGACTGCAAATTTTCTCCCCCTATATTTGGAGAGAAGACTGTCGGTCATCGTTAGCAAATTCATATCAAAGAGCCTCCTTCTCTTTTTTTTCATATTTTATCAATTGGAAATCAGTGTCAAGAAAAATTTATAAATATGTCAAAGTTATATTGTTTATCATGTGTTTTAACACAAACCGTACAATAATCCTGGTTTTCGGGTTTTAAGAGAGAAATCGCCAGATAATATTATCAGATGATTCGATAAACTATGTATATTATCTTTAAATATTGACTTAAATGGTAATTATATAATATATTTAACTTCCATGATTATATAGACGTTTTTCTTGAATCAGGTACTTGTGAGGTAAGAAATGAAAGCGGAAACGAGAGGTATTCACGGAGGGTATGAAGAATCCCGATTTCTTGGTTCTTCAGCGGTCCCAATTTTCAGCACGGTTTCCTATGCGCATCTTACTGCTGAGGAGATCGAGGAAGTCTTTGCGGGGAAGAAACCCGGTTATATCTATACGAGGATTTCCAACCCGACAACAAGTATTCTGGAAACGAGGATTGCCGAACTGGAGGGAGGAATAGGCTGTATTGCGACTTCGAGCGGAATGGGGGCAATATCTGCCACGATTATGGCTCTGTTGAAATCAGGGGAGCATCTCGTTTCTGCCAGTGGTATATTCGGAGGAACAATTTCCCTTTTTGACAAGACACTAAAGAGGTTCGGTGTGGATACAACATTTGTGGACAGTGATGAGGCAGAAGATTTCGAATCGGCGGTGAATGAAAAAACGAAGGCGATATTCATAGAAGCAATCGGGAATCCGAAAATGAATGTAGTAGATATTCCAGGTATTGCAGAGGTTGCCAGGAAGCACAATATACCGCTCATACTGGATAACACCTTGATAAGTCCATATATACTAAAAGGATACGAATCGGAAGCCGACATAGTTATCCATTCCTCTACAAAGTATATAAACGGTCACGGTACTGCAATGGGAGGCCTACTGACCGATACGGGGAGGTACGACTGGTCTTCGGGTAGTTTCGATGATATAAGGGAGCTTTCAAAGGAGTACAGAAACCTGGCTTTTCTCGTATGGGTGAGAAACCTTATCTACAGGGACCTGGGCTGTTGCCCTTCACCGGTGAACAGTTTTTTCATGTTGCAGGGCCTCGAAACCCTGTGTTTCAGGATGGAAAAACATGTTGAAAATGCAAGGAGGCTTGCAAAATGGCTGGAGGAAAACAAGGATGTGAAATGGGTCAATTATCCGGGACTCCCCTCCAGTCCTTACTACGGTAGAGTCGAAAAACTTTTTAACGGAAAGGGGGGAGGACTTTTGACCTTTGGACTCGGTTCCCGGGAGAAAGCCTTCCGTTTTATCAATTCACTTGAAATAGCGAAGAATCTTGCCAATCTAGGCGATGCAAAGACACTTGTGATTCACCCTGCCTCTACGATATTCCACGAGTTTTCCGATGAAGAGAGAGAGGCAATGGGGGTAACGGAAGATATGATAAGGGTATCTGTGGGAATTGAAAATATAGAAGATATAATCGGAGATTTTGACAAGGCAATCACTACGGCAATGGAGGAGTAACATGAAGATCGATGTCAACGGAAAGAGTGTTGATCTGGAAAAACAGTTCACCATTTCGGAGCTTCTAAAGAAGATGGAGGTTAAGATGCCCGATATGGTTTCTGTGGAGTTAAATGGTAAAATAATCCGGAAGGACCAGTACGATGAAATGGTCGTGAAGGATGGAGACAAGGTGGAATTCTTATACTTTATGGGGGGAGGAAATGGATTTTTCCGGAGAACAGATTGAAAGGTACAGCAGGCAGATTATTCTTAAGGAAGTCGGGGGAGAAGGACAAAAGAAGCTACTCGACTCAAAAGTACTGGTAGTCGGGGCAGGCGGGCTCGGTTCCCCGGTTCTACTCTACCTGGCTGCTGCCGGTGTTGGCAGGCTCGGTGTAGTTGACGGTGACAAGGTCGACCTGACCAACCTGCAAAGGCAGGTGATTCATTTTACAGGTGACGTGGATAAACCCAAGACCGATTCTGCAAAGGAAAAACTTATCCAGCTTAATCCGGATGTAAGGATAGATACCTATGACTTTCGCCTGACATCGGAAAACATAAGGGAAATCGTAAGAAAGTATGATTTCGTTATAGACGGTACTGACAATTTTCCCGCCAAGTACCTGATAAACGATGCCTGCTATTTTGAAGGAAAGCCATTCTCGCATGCCGGTGTCTTACGGTTTGACGGCCAGACTATAACCGTACTGCCGGGCGAGAGCGCCTGTTACAGGTGTGTATTTCCCACACCTCCTCCCAGAGGAGTTGTTCCCACCTGCTCTCAGGCGGGAATTCTCGGAGTCGTTGCAGGTGTGATAGGTCTTGTTCAGGCCACGGAGGCTATAAAGTATCTTCTGGGGATCGGTGATCTATTGACCGATACACTGCTCACGTACAATGCATTGACAATGACCTTTCGTAGGGTAAGTGTCAGGAAAAACGAGGATTGTCCGATCTGCGGGAGGAAGCCAGAAATTACAGAGCTAAAAGATCAGGAGCTCCCTCTCTGCGACTTGGAATGAATTTTTCAATGCCACTTGTAATGAGTCTTCGAAAGAAAGTTTAAGCAGAGAGTTTAGGTAGAGAGTTTAGGTCAAAGGGGTATTTAAAGGTATGGCACTGGAAATAGAAGGGTTCATTATCCCGAAGAGTATTTATGATGAAATGGTTCGTTATGCGTTGAAAATATATCCTTTCGAAGCGTGCGGTATTCTTGCCGGAAGCAGATGGAATACCGAGATCTTCTATCCCATGAAGAATATCGATAACAGCGGTGAACATTTTATGATGGAGCCGGAGGAACAGTTTGGTGTAGTAAAGGATATCAGGAAAAAGAAACTGGAGATGATAGGAATCTTTCACAGTCATCCTGCAACGCCAGCCAGGCCTTCGGAGGAAGATATTAGGTTAGCCCTTACTCCCGGTGTAGTATACCTGATCCTGTCCCTTATGGATAAGAATAACCTGGTACTAAAGGGTTTTGACATAGAGGGCTCTCACGTAAAGAACGTCAAGATCGAGGTAAGAGAAGGGTAAGAAATTCGGCGCGCCGATGATTTCCCATATGATTCCCACCTATATAACTTCGGGGGAGACCTATTTAGCTATTTTCACCTTATAGGTATTGTCATCGATCTTGGATATTTCCAGGATCTTGTAACCCTGTTCCTTTGCTGATTTCGGAACATTTTCCAGCGGTTCCCCCGGTGAAAGGAGAACTTCCAGAATGTCGCCATCCTGCAATTTTTCCAGCTCAAGTTTGGTTTTTACAAATGTCATCGGGCAATGTTCTTTTGTTATGTCCAGTTTATATGTTTTCATGGTTCAGATAAACAGAGTCTGGCCGCCCTCGGATATTTCGAGGAACTTGGCAACACCCAATACCTCCTTTATTTCCGGAATAAAATCTTCTTTCTCGAGACCGAGAATTATCATTGACATCTCGCATGCATATAGTTTTACATTCAGTTGAATGGCAGCCTGGACCAGTTCATTCAGGGTTGCCACGTTTCGCTTTTTCATCATTCTTACCATTAGCTTGGGGCTTGCGCCGAGAAAGTTTAGTCTGCTCAAGGGTAGGTTCTTAAAACCGCCACCGAGAAAGTTGAATATTCTTGCAAGGAATCCTTTCCCGATAAAGCTTCTTCCGCGTCTCTTCTTTACGATATTGAGGCCCCAGAAGGTGAAGAAAAGATTGACCTCGTAGTTCACGGCAGCAGCTCCCGTTGCCATGGTAAATGCCGCCACTGCCCTGTCAAAGTCTCCGCTGAAACAGACGATTGAAAGTTTTTTCATGATTCGACTCCTGTGCCTTGATATGCCGAAAAGAGAGTTGTGCTTAGGTATCTCTCCCCGGTATCCGGGAGTATCACTACTATGATTTTACCCTCGTTTTCCCGTCGCCTTGCTACCATGGATGCTGCATGAACGGCAGCACCGGCAGAAATGCCGCAGAGGATTCCGTGCTCTCTGGCCATTCTTCTAGACATTTCAAAGGCCTCCTCGTTCGTTACCGTTATTATTTCGTCGATGATATCCATGCTTAGAATATCCGGTACGAAACCTGCACCGATTCCCTGAATCATGTGCGGTCCCGGCTTGCCGCCAGAGAGAACAGGAGAGCTTGCCGGCTCTACTGCTACAATCCTGATTCCTTGTTTCTTCGACTTAAGTATTTCCCCGGTGCCGGTGATCGTACCCCCGGTACCCACGCCGGCAACAAAAATGTCTATCAATCCATCGGTATCGTTCCAGATCTCTTCTGCGGTTGTCTTTCTGTGAATATCGGGATTAGCCGGGTTCTTGAATTGCTGGAGGATAATGGAATTTTTAATAGAGCTGTGAAGCTCCTTTGCCCTTTCTATTGCTCCTTCCATGCCAAGATGTCCGGGAGTCAATTCGATATTGGCACCATATGCCCCGAGCAGCTTTCTTCTCTCTATGCTCATCGTTTCCGGCATTGTCAGGATAAGTTTGTAACCCTTAATTGCACAGATATATGCCAGCGCGATTCCCGTATTGCCACTTGTTGGCTCTATTATCACGGTATCTTTGTTGATTCGACCGTTGATCTCAGCATCGCGTATCATGGAGAATCCTATTCTGTCCTTTACCGAGCCTCCGGGATTGAAGGATTCAAGTTTTGCAAAGACCCTTGCAGAGGGCTCTGCAGAATTCCCCGCTATGGCAGATATATCGACCAGAGGTGTCTTCCCGATAAGATATGTCATGTCTCTTGCAACTCTCATTATTAGACTCCGGATTTGTTCAAAAAATCGATATTAAATATTACTATATTAATTAAATATAATCTTAAAATAAAGTCAATAGATTTTGCAATTATTTTTAATTTTTATTTTTTGATTCAGGTATTACCTGCGCATAATTAATCTTTTTCCGGGTGTTGTCTCTTCGAACAAAATGATGCTAATATCTACGGCAGATGCTCGATGAAGTACTGGAGAAATTAAAAGCTGACAGTACCTTTCAGAACAATGTAACTCACTGGGAAGTTATCCCCCCAAGGAAGGGGCGTTACAGGGAAATTCCACCGGATATTGATGAAAGGATAGTTTCCGCCCTCTCGGAAAAGGGGATAGAGAGACTTTACACTCATCAGTATGAGAGCTATATTCGTGTGAGAAACGGAGAAAATGTGGTGATAGTTACTCCCACAGCCTCCGGTAAAACTCTTGCGTACAACCTCCCTGTAATTCAGAGCCTGCTCGAGGATAGCAGTTCAAAGGCGATGTATATCTTTCCCACAAAGGCACTGTCCCAGGATCAGCAGGCCGAGCTGAATGAAACGATCCTTTCAGGTAATCTCCCTCTTAAGGTATTTACCTACGACGGCGATACACCAACCTCCATAAGGATATCCGTAAGGGAGGAGGGAAGGATAGTCATAACGAATCCCGATATGCTCCATACCGGCATTCTGCCCAACCACACCAAGTGGATAAAGTTCTTCAAGGAACTCAAGTACATCGTAATAGATGAGATACACACTTACAGGGGTGTCTTTGGATCGCACATGACAAATTTGATAAGAAGGCTTAAACGGATTGCCTCTTTCTACGGTTCCAAGCCCCAGTTTATCTGCTGTTCAGCTACTATCGGTAATCCCTTGGAACTTTCGGAGAGGCTCTTAGAAGAGGATGTGGTATTGATAGATGACAACGGTGCCCCCTCGGGCGAGAGGCATTTCATCTTCTACAATCCGCCGCTCATCGACAGGGTTCAGGGTATAAGAAGGGGGGTAGTCCAGGAATCGAGACGGATTGCCGTTTCCCTGCTGGAAGGCGGAATAAAGACAATAGTGTTTGCCCGCTCGCGTCTTCGTACTGAACTTATTGCGAGCTATATACGGGAATCACTGGATAAGTTCTACAAGCGGGGACATAACATCGAAGTTGCATCCTACAGGGGAGGATACCTGCCATCCGAGAGACGGAGGATAGAATCGGGACTACGTAATGGGAGGATAAGGGGGGTTGTGTCAACGAATGCCCTGGAACTGGGAATAGATATAGGAGGGCTGGATGCATCCGTTCTTGCGGGCTTTCCCGGTTCCATTGCTTCGGCATGGCAGCAGGCTGGTAGGGCAGGAAGAAAGAGCAGCCTTTCACTCTCTATTCTCGTAGCCTCTGCATCTCCGATAGATCAGTACATAATTATGCATCCGGAATACTTTTTTGCAAAGTCTCCCGAATCGGGATGGGTTGATCCGGACAACGTCTACATACTGGTGGATCATCTTAAGTGTGCTGCATTTGAGCTTCCCTTCGATAAGGATGAGCCCTTTGGCGGGCCTGCAGAGGAGGTTCTATCCTACCTGGAGGAGGGAGGTACCGTAAGGTTTACCGGTGGAAAGTGGTACTGGTCGGACAGATCATACCCTGCAGAGGGAGTTTCCTTAAGGACCTCCACACCGGAAAATATCATCATAGTAGATACGACTGAGGGCAGAAACGAGGTCATCGGGGAGATGGACTTAAGCTCTTCAAAGATGCTCCTGTACGACGGGGCGGTTTATATCCATCAGGGAGACCAGTATATTGTGGACAGGCTCGACCTGGAGAACAAGAGATGCTACGTAAGTGAATCCAGGGAGAACTACTATACGGATTCTATCGTAAAGACTGATATCAAGGTACTCGAGGTGGATGAGAAAACCCCGGCATGCGGGATAGATGCTGCAATCGGTGATATTCTGGTGAGAAGCCAGGCAACGAAGTACAAGAAGCTGAAGTACCATACCCATGAGAATATCGGCTACGGGGAGATCAACCTACCAGCCGATGAGATGCATACCCGTTCCGTTGTGCTGCTTTTTTCGGAGGACACGCTACCCGGTAGTTATTTCCGGGAGCTCGAAGAGCCGGTTCAGGCTTTGCTGATGGAGAAGCTAGGTAACCTGTTCAAGAACATTGCACCTGTTTTCCTTCTCTGCGACCCGAGGGATCTCGGAATTGCGGAGAGGGTGAAGGATCCATTCTTTGCCAGTCCTTCCCTGTACATATACGATATGTATCCTGGTGGTACCGGTCTTTCCGAAGGCTTCGTGGCGAGGCTTGCTGAGATTGTAAGCGGATCACTCGAGCTGGTATCGGGATGTCCGTGCAGAAGCGGCTGTCCTTCCTGTATCGGGCCATCCGAGGCCGGATTTGGAGAAAGCGGGCAGGCAACGGGGAAGAATCCGAAGGCGATAACGATTCAATTCCTCGAGAAGTGGGTGGGGACTTTCCGGAATGAAAAAGAAAGTGGTTTCTGATAGAAGGCATATCCTCGCAAGAAGGCTCGGTTTTGTCGAGAAGGGTTTGGAGAATAGGACGACTGGCAGGGCATTTCCAGAGGGTCAGTGGCCGATCCTTGGTTTCAAGCCGATCGGGGATTTTTCCTTCGTAAGGCAAATCGAGTATAGGGCAGAGCAACTGGGTATAGAGGATATCTGCTCTTTTGATTTCTCCGTAAGGAGGCTCTATGAAATCCAGCACAGGGTTGTTGCTGCAAGGGGAAGGGGAGGACTCGCAGGCAGGGGTGATAATCAAGGATCAAAGGCAGGACTCGCAGGCAGAGGTATAGCCCAGGGTCCGGTTGAAAAGGAAAGGGAGCCTAAGGCTGTATTTTATGATGCAGAGACGACGGGTCTTTCCAGCGGAACCGGCAGTTTGGTATTCCTTCTTGGATTGGCCTGGACCGACGGAGAAATGGTAAGGCTGGAGCAATACTTTCTTAAAGATTTCCCCGGTGAGGTTGAGTATCTCCTTTCGGTGAAAAAACGCCTGGAAGATTTCGGACTGTTTGTTTCATACAATGGTAAGAGTTTTGACAGTCATATCCTGGAGACACGTTTTCTTATGAACAGGATGCAGTATCGTATGGGAAGTCAGCTGGATATGCTCCATATCGTCAGGAGACTCTGGGCAAGTGTAATAGGAAGTTGTACCCTCCAGGATATAGAGGAAAAGGTGCTTGGTGAAAGACGGCATGAAGATATCCCGGGCTATGAGATACCGGATAGGTACTTCTTGTTTCAGCGGTCTGGCGACTGGAAAACGGTTAGAGATGTGATACTGCACAATGAGCGGGATGTTCTTTCACTGATCAAGCTGGTTCATCTGGTTTGGAAGATTATCGATGGAAAGAGGGAAGAGGTAAAGAGAATCGCTTTCGACAAAGCTTCATTTGGACACTATATGGCAAGGGCGGGAGAACCTGTGGCTCACCGCTACCTTCTCGAGGCACATGAAGCAGGAGGAATGAAGGCGGGTAAACTGTTGAGTCTTCAGTACAAGAGAATGGGGGAGTGGGATAAAGCGGTAGAGATATGGAAAACGATGCTGGAGAGAAAGAGCCTCTTTGCTGCAATCGAGCTTGCAAAGTACTACGAGCATAGAGCAAGGGATTACGAGAGGGCGATCAGTTATGTCAGAGAGGTTTCAAGGTGGAATATGCCAGCAGACAAAAGAACAAGGGGAGAGCTTGTAAAACGGCTTAAACGATTGGAGCGGCTGAAAGTGAAAAAGGAACGGCCGGGTTGATCAGGGCTTGGAAAGTTTAGAAATAGGCTATTCTGTATTCATCAATTATTTCGAATCCAAGCCTCTCGTACAATCTTATAGCAGGTATGTTGTTTTTCTTCACGAACAGGCTGGCAGCCTCTTTCTCTTTGAATATGCAAAACAACAGGTTCTTCATCACGATTCTTCCGAGACCCCTTCCCCTCTCCTCTTTTACGGTAAATACACCTCCAACCTGATCGGTGTTAAAGCCACGTGCGTTTGTTCCGGCCTTGGCGACAGGTTTCCCATTGAGCTCGGCATAGAGGATGATATTGTTCGATATGGATTTTCTGAAATTGGCAAAGGAAAATTTTGGATTGTAGTTCCTTTTGTCAAGAACCACCTCTTCCAACTCGTATGCTTCCTGCAGGGGAAATAAGTTTTTTGTATCTCCCGGTCTCGCACGTTTTATCGATATTCCTTTCTGATTTTCCTTATCCTCCTCGTTAAGGGACTCTTCTTTGTAATCCTTCCTAAAGAGAACCATGAGGTAATAATCCACTATTGTATGCGGTTGTTTCTCTATCAATCTGCAGGTATCCGTTACTTCACTCTTCAGTCCCATGACAGAGAATAGGTTGTGTGTGATTTCAGTAAGAAGTTGCCCTGCTCTGCTGAGTTCAGGAGGGGAGATTTGCTCTATCTTTGGATACAGTATTCCGTAGGGGGAATACAGGTACAGTCCCCTTAGGGAAGAGGGGGAGGAGATTTTGCCGTTCTCCGTGGCCACGAGGAGTTTCATTCCCTTCTCACCCTTCCTGTACCTGTGGCTCAAGGAGACATGCTTCCACTCTTCATGAGTTACCAGTGGGAGGATATGTTTTTTGTGTTTTCTCCTTGCCCATTCCCAGTTCAAGGAACATCCCGCCTTGTTAGATATACTGCACTCGGTAACTCTCCGATACCTCCGGAATCTCTTGAAAACCTCCGGAACTCTTAAGAACCCTCAAGGGAGCTCTCGGAAATTTATCGGTAATTTTCCCCTGGCTTCAAAATCACCCATCAATACGGCGAAACCTGCCCTGAAAGAGTCCTTGCCCATTCCGTATACAGCTACAGCGGTATCAACCCATGGCACCTCATCGAGATAAACCGGTGTAAGGGCAGAGAGTACGATTATCCTCTTTTTGTACCTGGTAAGGCTTTTCAGTACGTCAAGACTGTTAAAATTTGCAAGCCCGAAGATTATTGTATCATACTTCCCGGCAATGGAATTGATCTTTCTTATCGTTTCTTTCCGTGCATGGTAAAAAGGGCTGAAATGGAAAAAGAACGTCTCTGCTCCCGGTAACCTCTCCAGGCCCGCTTCCAGAAACTCTTCGAACTGGCCCACCAGAAGAACTTTGCCGAGTTTGTTTTTTTCAATGGGCAGTCGCTTATTCCGTATGACGGTGACACTCCTGCATGCCGCATTGAAAAAGAATTCGCGAGCTCTGGGATCGGTGATTTTTTCCTCTATGTTCCTGCTCTCAGGTATGATATTTCCTTTCAGGTATTTCAGTTTTATCAGCAGGATTTTTTTCACGGCATCCCTCAATGCGGTCATGAAAGCCTCATCATTCAATGAAGTCCTCTTGAGATACTCCCAAGTCTTTTCCTGGACAGGTGGTGAATGGGATATGAGTACCATATCGTTGCCGGCAAGGATTGCCTTTCTGCAGGCCGTTGGAGTAGATTCACCACTTCTCAGGATTCCTCCCATTTCCATGTCGTCTGTAATTATGATTCCTTCGAAATTGAGCCTTTCCCTCAGTACTTCCCGCTGGAAGAACGGAGAGAGGGAGGAAGGGATGTTGTTGCCTGTTATCTCGGGAAAGGCAAGGTGACCCGACATTATTGCCGGGAGCCCCTCCTTTATGAGAATTCTATATGGGAGCAGGTCTCTCTTCCACAGGGTATCGAAGGAAACGCGGATAACGGGAAGAAAACCATGGGAATCCTTGTCCGCATCCCCGTGGCCGGGATAGTGTTTTGCAGTACAGATAATACCTGCCCTTTTCATGCCCTTGAAATATGCCGCGGCAAGCAGGGCGGTTTCCATGGGATCGGAGGAGAAGGCACGAGGCCCGATTACACTGGCTTTGGGATTAGAATAGACGTCTGCTGTAGGTGCAAAGTTCATGTTTATGCCAAGTTTTCTAATCTCGGTTCCTATATGATAACCTGTTAGAAAGGAATCCACGGCTTTTCCCTCGGCACCCAGTGCAAGGTTGCCCGGAGTTACTGATGTTTGAAGTTTTATGTGTCTTACCCATCCGCCCTCCTGGTCAGTGGCCATGAAGAGGGGAATCCCGTATTTACTGTGCAGGGCTAGCTTCTGCATCCTGGAAATACTCTCTGCCAGGCTGGAGAGGCTTCCGACATTTCTGGTAAAAATCTTTACTCCTCCAAGGTTTCTCTCTCCAATCCACTTCATTATTGTCTTGCTGGGTTCTTTCCCTATGTATCCGAGAAAGAAAACCTGCCCGAGTAGTTCCTCCGGTGACATGGCACGGACGAGCTCATCTGCCAGCTCTTCAGGTTCTTTCTTGTCCCAGAAACTGGGATGTACTGTCGACTTTACCGGATTATCTGCTCTTAGTGCCACGGGGGAAAAGATGAGACAAACAATGAGTATCGGTATAAGGAATAGAGTGCGTTTCAGAGGTTCCATTTGTCTGTTGAATACTTTTCTGCCAAGAGGGCATCTGCCCTTCTTTTCTCTTCCTCGGTGAGATTCGAGATCTCTACCGGTAACGAGCTTATTATTGCCTCTGCAAAAATCTTTCTGCATCTCTCGAATGATACTATTTTACCGGTGATTTCTTCAATGCAGGTTGCCTTTTCATTGATTCTTTCATCCTCCGGGGAATCTATCCCTTTGGGCATCAGGTATCTTCGAATATTTCTGTAGGAATCTCCTATTGGTATGGCGCCATGCTGGAGCACACCTTCGCGAGTGGTAACCTGGGCACTGCCTATCAATTTCCTGCTCCCCGATTGTTCATCGGATACAAGCTCGTATTCTCCGCTGGTTGCGAAGCAGTTGGGTTGATGCAGATCACCTTTCAGTACTCTGTTGATTCTTGCCGGCACACCGAGCAGTTTCAAACCTTGGAGGAGCAATTTTGCTATGAAGTTGTAGATGACCCTCTTTCTGAAGGGCTCGATATGTGTACGTGCCATGATAACGGAGTAGGTGAGCTCGTCGTCGTGTAGAACTGCCTGACCGCCGGTTGGTCTTCTTACAAGTGTAATACCGTCTTCTTCGATTTTAACATAATCGAGAAGTCCTCCTGTTTTCTGGAATCTGCCCAGTGAAAGAGTAGGGGGAGAAAAACCGTACAGCCTAATGACTGGCTGTTGTTCTCCCCCTTTCATTCCTTCGAGGAGGCTTTCATCTACGGCCATGTTGTACCGGCCATTCATCTTGTCATGAATGATAAGTCTGAAACTGCCCCTATACTGGAGTTCCTCGAAATATTCACCCATGGATCTTAAATGTAAGCCTGGCCCTTAAGTTCATCTATGTACTGTGATGCGGCATGGGCGGCTACCGCTCCTTCACCTGCTGCAACTATGACCTGCCTGAAGGGCGTTGCCCTTACGTCTCCTGCCGCGAACAGTCCCTTTATATTGGTTTCCATCCTCTGGTTTGTTACTATGTAACCTGCCTCGTCCTTTTCAACACCTTCGAGCATCGAAGTCTGGGGTATCGTACCGACAAAGATAAAAACGGCATCCATGTCCTCTTCGTATTCCCTCTTCTCCTTGTTTTGGATCAGCCTAACCTTTTCCACCTTCTGGTTGCCCATGATTTCGAGGAGCTCTGTATTGAACCTCACCTCTATGTTCTTGTTGCTTAGAACTCGCTCTGCAAGTGCCTTCTGTGCCCTGAACCTGTCTCTCCTGTGAATAAGAATAACCTTGTCGGTAAGGTTGGAAAGGTAAGAGGCTTCATCACAGGCGGCATCACCGCCACCAACGACAAGCATTTTCTTGTCCTTGAAAAAGGGGCCGTCACATGTGGCACAGTACGATACACCCCTTCCTGTAAATTCTTTCTCTCCCGGTACTCCGAGCACCCTGTGTTTTGCTCCTGTGGCGATTATCACGGCAAGGGCTGTCATCTCTCCCCTGTCAGTCTTCACGACAAAGATATCACCCCTCTTTTCCACACCACTGACAGAAGCATTGGTTATTTCAACGCCAAAGTTGAGCGCCTGTTGTTCAAGGCGCTGACAGAAGTCGAAACCCTTTATAGGCTCGGGGAATCCCGGGTAATTTTCGAGGTCATCTATTAACAGAGCCTGTCCTCCAGTAGCCATTTCTTCGAGAACCAGCACAGAAAGATTACCTCTTGCACCATACTGGGCAGCAGTGAGACCTGCAGGTCCTCCGCCGATTACGATAAGATCCTTTTCCGCTTCCATTTTCCTTCTCCTTGATGTCTTGGATGTTGAATCAATGCCACAATACGCTTACAATCCCTTCTATGAAACTGCGTATCAGCCGATTTTCTATCTTATTCTTTCTGGGGATCATAACCTTTTTGTTCTCCGGACTCCAGCCCCAGCTATTTGCAGAGAACAGGAGGGCCTTTCCCTCGCTCGAGCCGCACGAGTATGTATTCGGATTGTCTTCAATACCGGAACCTCTCCCCCTGGAGGATTTTATCGATACGGCTCTTCTCTTTTCAGGTATTGAATATAATAGTATCTATATAGAGAAGTCAAGAATATGGAATGAGCTCCATAGGTTGGATTCCATGGATGCTTTCAAAACCGGTTCCGCCATCGATAGTGACACCATCGAAAAAAAACGGAGGGTAGCGGAATATTTACTTGAGTACCTACATGAAAGGCATTTCAGGAACTATTCTGAAAGGCAGACGAGAGTGGATATTGCCCTTGAAAAGGGAATATACAACTGTGTTTCTTCTGCCATCATATACATGATATTTGCCAAGTATCTCGGTTTCGATGTGGCAGGTGTGAGGACCCGAGATCACGCCTTTTGTTTGGTGAAAATCGATGGAAAAACCTTCGATGTTGAGACGACGAGCAGATTCGGTTTCGATCCGGGTAAGAAGAAGGAATTCAAGGATCAGTTCGGAAAAATCACGGGGTATGCATATGTTCCTCCGGGGAACTACAGGAAGAGGGAGAATATAGGAGAGAAGGCTATGCTTGCCTTAATCCTGTACAACAGAAATGCCTTTCTCTCGGAGAAACGGCAATTTGATAAAGCTCTGAAGGTTGCAGCCGACGCCTATGCCTACCTGCATGATGAAGAATCTTTCGACAGATTGGCAACCACGGTGAACAACTTAGCCTCACTTTTCGGTATGAGAAACCAGAATAGTGAAGGGCTCGATTTTCTCGATGCCGCTATGGCGAAGTATGGTGCCGTTGGTATGAAATCCAGAGTTTCTGTGGTTTATGGAAAGCTCCTTCACAATATGATAGTTCAGTCGGTAAACTTGGGAAAATACAAAGAGGCAGGAAGGATTCTTGGGAGTAAGAGAGCAAAGCATTACCTTGCTAAAAACGAAAGAAAGAATCTATCGGTATATCTGTACATGAGCTGGGCGGGGTCTCTGGCGGCGAACCGGACGGCCGAGGGTTATGAAATGGCTTCTGAAGTCTTGGAGAGTGCAATAGAACACATTGGAAGGGACAACCGGCTTCTTGCCGGTTACGAGGCCTACGTACATAATGCTTTTATAACCTATGTAAAGAACAAGAAGCTTGATCAAGCCAAAAGGTTTATCTATGAAAAGTCAAAGCTTTACCCGGGAAGTACTCTATTAAAGAAAGATATATCGTATATTGAAAGACGGTAAAATATTTTTATCACATATTATTTCATTTTTCTCAGATAAAAGACCATTCCATTGTACATGGATTTCGTTAGTTTCTCTTCTTGAACCAGTTTTTCAATAATCTCCCAGTTTTCTCCGGTTTTTTCAAGGTACTCTGAGATTGCTTCTTCATTCATTGGATGAACCGAGGTTATACTTAAGGTATCCTTTTCCTGCAGGATAACTTGTAACTTCAGGCTTCCGTAGGGTCTGTCTATATGTTGCCATAATTTTTCTGATGTTGCGCCAATTTTTAAGTGAAACCCGGTCTGCAGGTGAATGCGCTTTCTTTACTGAAGTATCTTATGCCTAATTAACTATACTGAAACCGGTTAATTCACTCAATCTTTAAATAGTAATTAGAATCACATCATTATCTTGACTCTATAAATAAATAGTGATTATTTTAGCAATAGAGTTTGTATTCAAGATTTCTAGGAGGATAATTTAAATGAAAGAGTACGATGTTGTGGTAATCGGTGGCGGACCTGCAGGCGTTATCACCGCAGTAACTGCAAAAAAGTGTGATGGTAATAAGAGTGTACTGCTTATTAGGGAAATGAAAACGAGTCTTATACCCTGTGGTATTCCCTACATTTTCAACACGCTCGACTCGGTTGAAAAGGATATCATGGGGGATAAACCTCTTCAGGCTAATGGCATAGATCTTGTTGTAGCCAGGGTGGTGGATGTGGATTCATCGGCCAAGACTGTGAAAACAAGCTCTGGAAGTATCTATAAATTTGACAAGTTGGTCCTTGCAACAGGTTCTTCTCCGGTAAAGGTTCCGATTGAGGGTATAGATATGCCCGGCATCTACCTTATTAAAAAGAATATGGATTATCTTAAAGAGCTTAGGGAGAAGGTTGTAGCATCTAAAAACATAGTGATAATTGGGGGAGGTTTCATTGGGATTGAATTCGCCGATGATATCTCAAAGATGGGTGGAAAGAATATTACCATTATTGAGATGCTTCCCCATCTGTTAAATGTTGCATTTGATGATGAATTTGCTATCCAGGCAGAGGAGGAACTCAAAAAGCAAGGGGTCAATGTTGTAACAAATGCAAGGGTTACAAGATTTACCGGAAGCGGTAAGGTAGAGAAGGTTGTACTTGCAAATGGAAAAGAGATACCTGCCGATGTGGTGATTGTTTCCATAGGTGCAAAGCCGAATACAGAGCTTGCGGAGAAGGCAGGGCTTAATATAAGCAAGGCAGGCGGAATATGGGTCGATGAGTATTTAAGAACATCCAATCATGACATTTTTGCCGTTGGTGACTGTGCGGAAAAGAGGGATTTCTTTACCAGGAAGAGAGTCCCCGTAATGCTTGCCTCTACGGCAACTGCCGAGGCAAGAATTGCGGGTGTAAACCTATTCAAGATTCAGGTAGTAAGGCAGAACAAGGGAACCATTGCCATATTTTCAACGAAGGTAGGGGACCTGGCACTTGCAGCAGCTGGCCTGACTGAAAAGCGGGCAAAAGAGGAAGGATTTGAAGTTGTAACGGGTGTTGCAGAGGGTGTGGACAGGCACCCGGGGGCAATGCCGGATGCAAAACCAATAAAGGTGAAATTGATATTCTCGAAACGTTCAGGGGTACTGATAGGCGGTCAGATTTCAGGCGGGAACAGTATTGGCGAACTTATCAATTTAGTGGGGCTTGCAATAGAACAGGGAATACCAGGCTGTGAAATATTTACCTTACAGGCAGGAACACATCCGAAATTAACTTCGGCGCCCACTGTTTATCCGCTTGTTATTGCGGCTCAGAATGCAATGGCAAAGATACAGTATCTTGCCTGATTGTAAAAGTTTCGGTAAATTATGGAAAAAAATAGCGCACCCAAGAATACAGTCTCCCTAAAATAATGGGAGACTGTAAATTTATTTTAAGGCGTTACCATAAATTTTTATAAAGGAGCGAAGAATGAAAGTGTTTGTAGCAGCAGCAGGTAAAGACCTGGATTCAATGGTTGCAGATCGTTTTGCCAGATGTCCCGTTATTATGGGAATTGAATCGGAAACAGGCGAAATTTTAGAGGCAATTGATAATCCCTATAAGGATGGCACCGGTGGTGTTGGGGTAAAGGTGGCAAACCATATAATACAGAATGGTTACAAGGCAGCCATTGGACCTCAGACTGGCCCCAATGCTACAAGTGCCCTGGAGGAGGGTGGGATAGAGCTTTTCACATTTCAGGGTACTATCAGGGATGCCCTGGAAGCCTTTAATAAGAGAAAATAAAAAGTATATGAAAGTAGCAGTTGCCTCTGGGAAGGGTGGAACAGGAAAGACAATAGTATCCACATCTCTCTTTCTGTCGGTGAATGATGCTGCCTATATTGATATGGATGTAGAGGAGCCTAACGGAGCAATTTTTATTTCCCCTGAGATAGAGAGGGAAGAACGCTTTAGTCTTCCCGTTCCGTCTTTCAATGAGAACATATGTACATTCTGCAATGCATGTGCAGAGGCATGTGTCTATAGTGCAATATCCGTGATACCCCAGGCAAAAAAGGTACTCTTCTTTGAAGAACTCTGTCACAGTTGCGGTGTATGTAAATATGTATGTCCTGAGCCCGGTGCAATTGTTGAGGTACCAAAAGAGATAGGTACCATAAGAGTGGGTAACAATGGCAATTTTGTTGAAGGAACTTTGGATATAGGAATACCATCTGCCGTTCCCCTGATTAGCGGAATAAAGAGATATATTCCCGATAACGACGTGGTTATTCTGGATTCTCCGCCAGGTACCTCTTGCCCTGTTGTTGAAACATTGAAAGACAGTGATTATGTTATTCTGGTAACCGAACCAACGCCCTTTGGTATCAATGACCTATCCCTGGCTTTGGACATTGTAAGGGAACTTGAGAAACCGCATGGCATTATTGTTAACAAGCACAATGAAAAGGTATCCCTTGCAAGGGAATTCGCCAGGTCTAAGGATGTTGAAATACTCTTAGAGATACCATTTTCCAGAAAGGTTGCAGAGGGATATTCGAAGGGTATTCCGCTGGTTGATATTGAACCTGAATACAGAAGCAATTTTAAAGACCTAATTGAAAGAATAAGGGTAACTATTTCATGAAGCGGGCAAAAGAACTTGTGATAATAAGCGGAAAGGGCGGAACAGGTAAGACGACCCTTTCCGGTAGTCTTGTGAGACTCCTTGGTAAAAATGAGAAGGTAATCTGTGATTCGGACGTGGATGCTGCGGATATGTTTCTTCTCTTTGAACCGGAAACAGAGCGGGAGGAAGATTTTAGAGGAAAGTCAATTGCAGTTATCAATTACGATAAATGTGTCGATTGCGGTATATGTCAGAAGGTTTGCAGGTTTGATGCCGTAGCTTTAGAGGATGGAAAGTATCAAATTAACCCATACAGTTGTGACGGATGTACCTACTGCATGCTCGCGTGCCCTGCAAAAGCAATTTCAATGGAACAACAGGTGGTGGGGAAATGGTTTATTTCAAATACCGATAGCGGGAGCATGGTTCATGCCAGGTTAAAGCCCGGTGCTGAGAACTCGGGGAATCTCGTAACGATGGTAAAGCATCAATCGCACCTTCTTGCAGAGGAAAATGGAATATCACTTATACTTATTGACGGACCACCCGGAATCGGTTGTCCTGTTACCTCTGCCATTTCAGGTGCCAATCTTGCCGTAATTGTAACGGAACCTACATTCTCGGGGATACATGATCTTGAAAGGGTACTGGGGGTGACAGGCCATTTTCAGGTTTCCTCGGCAATAGTTATCAATAAGTACGATATGAACGAAAAAAACAGCAGGGATATAGAAAGATTTGCCAAGGAGAAAGATATACCACTGCTTGGAAAGATTCCTCTGTCCACCTGTGTCATGGATGCAATTACACGGAATAAAACACCTGTTGATTCTTGCCCCGACATAAAATCAATTATGGAAGATATTCTTGGTAAAATTAAAAAGTTGATGGATATACAGTAACAACAAGTATCCTCAAGTTTACCCTACATTCTCTATAAAAGTTAAAAATAAAATTTATTGCATTAATTACCCCTGCACCTCAATCCGAAAATTGGAATAGAGGTGTACTATGAAGAGAGAGACCAAAGCAGAACTGGAAAGGCTGCTTCTTTTAAAGAAATTCAAGGATGAGATGTTATTCGAGATAGAGATGATGCAAAAATTCTTCTCTCTGGAAGAGGAGCTGAAAGAGGCCATTGAAAACAAGAAGTGGCATCAACTGGACAGGAATGTGGAATCCTTGAAAGAAGTGAGCAGCAGAATAGAAAAAATAGACATAAAGAGAGACGAGTACTTTACCGCCCTTAAAAGGAATCTTGGTCTTCCTCCGTCTTCGAAATTCAACGACCTCGTGAATGAATTACCCGAATCGATAAGGAATGAACTTTTCAGAATCTACAGGGAGCTGAAGATTGGAGTAATCAAGGTTAAAAGTTCTACCGGAAGGCTTAGCTATATATTCAGGACATTGGCCGAGTCGATGAACGAGGTTCTCGGAGAGATATTCCCACACAGGAAGGGAAAGATATACTCGGAGCGGGGAAAAGAGAAGCAATACTCGGAGGAATCTTTCGTAGTAAATCATGAATTGTAGGAGGAAGATGTGCAATCCACCTTTGCAGGAATAGAGATAGGCAAGAGAAGCCTGATAACCCATACCGTGGGCCTTCAAACGGTTGGCCATAACCTTAGCAATGCCGATGTAGATGGTTACAGCAGGCAGAGGGTGGAGATGGGGGCAGTTGATCCCCTCTATTTCCCCGGTTTGAACCGTGAGGAAACACCCGGAATGATCGGCCAGGGTGTTGAAACGACGAGAATTGCAAGAATCAAGGATCTGCTCCTGGAAAACAGGATTGTGGCGGAGAAGAACGGTGTTGAATACTGGAACCAGCGGGACAAGTACATCCTTATGCTGGAACAGGTCTACAATGAGCCTGGTGACCTTTCGGTACGTTCACTCATGGACAAGTTCTGGGAATCTTGGCAGGAGCTTTCCCAGCATCCAGGTGAGATGGCAGCGAGAAAGGCAGTCTTGCAGAGGGGCAAAAGCCTCATAGATGCCATTCACAACAGGTTCAAGCGTTTCAAGGAGATAAGGGATAGTATAGAGGGGGATGTAGTCGGGACTGTAAAGGATTTAAACTCCTACATAAGAGAGATAGCTTCACTGAATGGCGAGATAGTAAAGATCAAGGCAATGGGAGACAATCCCAACGATCTTCTGGACAGGAGGGACCTTCTCATAGAGAAACTTTCCTCCCTTGTCAACATTACGGTGAACAGAAGGGACGAGGATGAACTCGTGATAAACAGTGGTGGGATTCACCTCGTTCAGGGGAAACACTATGAGGAACTGGCAACTGTGGGAGATCCCAACAACGAGGGATACTCCACCGTTGTATGGAAGAACGGCGGTGAGAAGGCGTATTTCGAGGGAGGCAAACTTGCCTCGCTCATCGAGCTCCGTGACGTGGATGCAAAACGCGAGATTCAGAAGCTCGACATGATGACGGTGAATTTCATAGACATGGTGAATGATATTCACAGGAGGGGTTACGGTCTCAACAATGAGACCGGGATCGATTTTTTTGTCGAGTATCCCTTCATAGAAAACATCTCGGGCAACTACGACAGGAATGGTGATGGAACGTACGATTCTTCATATATCTTCAGATTGACAGGAACAAACAAGCTGCAACCGAAGGAAGAGATTGGTCTTGCAGGTTCCCTTACACTGTCAGGACCGGCAGGTGATGTGAGTATCAAGTATTTCCCGAAGGATACGGTGGAGGACCTGATAAAGAGAATCAACCTCTCCGGTGCAGAGGTTGTTGCAAGGCTCGATTCCGAGGGAAGGCTCTCTTTGAAAGGTGTGCCTGCGGCCAACGAGAAGAACCCGGATTTCGTAATAAGACATGTAGAGGATTCCGGACAGTTTCTCGTTGGTTATGCAGGCCTTTTGAAAGGAGCGGGGAAACCGGGTGCCTTTGACTGGCAACAGGCAAATGCCGTCTTACAATTGAATGGAGGAGCAGATTTCAGCGTTGCACCACTTGCCCATCCCGCGGGATGGATTACTGTAAATGAGAAGATTGTAAAGGATCCCGGCTATATAGTTTCATCTTTCGGTTTTAACGGACGCTCGGAAGGGCCCGGTGACGGGTCGGCTGCCCTTGCAATAGCAAAGCTGAGGAACGAACCGGTGATGATCGGGCTTATTAACAACTTCGACGATTACTTTAGCACCGCAGTTGCAGAGATAGGTCTGAAGGGGGAGGAAGCCTCCCGGGCGCTGGAAACGGAGAAACTTGTTATAAAAGAGCTAACAGACCAGAGGGAGGCAATATCAGGCGTGAACATCGATGAGGAGATTGCAAACATGATCAAGTATCAACACGGGTACGCAGCAGCTGCTCGCTTTGTTACCGAGGTGGACAGGATGCTAGATACGATAATCAACAGGATGGGAGTCTAACAGGCCATGAAAAGAATCAGTACAAATCTTCCAAATTTCGACAGCCAGTATTATCTTAGATTGAGAGAGTGGAGGATGAATCAGTTGAACAACAAGATTGCCTCCCAGAGTAGAATAAAGAACCTGAGGGACGACCCCCTGGCTGCTGCCAAGTCCACCCGTTACAAGTCGGATATTACGAGGTTAAAACGTTACACAAAGAATATAGAGTACATGAGGGGGGAACTCTCTTTAGCAGAGGGCTACCTTAGGGATTCCCTGGACATTGTTCAGCGTGCACGGGAGATTGCAGTTGAAGGGGCAAACGGAGTACTGGACAAGAACCAGATGGCCTACCTGGGTGAAGAGGTCAATCAACTGGTAAACGAACTGGTACAGATAGGGAATGCGAGGGGAGCAGACGGGAAAACGATCTTCTCCGGTTTCAGAACCGCGACGGAACCGTTTAGGGCAACAATGGGAAATGTTCCGGGTGCAAAGGGACAGGTTATCACCAAAGTGGACTACGTGGGTAATATTGGTGAGAATGGTAATGAAATAATGGAAGGTTCCGTGGTTTCGGTGAATATTCCGGGTAACCATGCATTCTGGGCTGAAAACCAGCAGATTTACTCCTCGATCGATGCACGTAACTACAGGGTGCAGAACAACAGCCAGATAAGGATAGACGGGGTAAATATCGAGCTCAAAGCCGGTGACAATGTCTATGCTATTATAAGTAAGATTAACGACTCTGCCGCTCCGGTAAAGGCAACCTTGGACCCGATAAAGAACTCCCTCGTATTGCAGAGCACGTATCCTCATCAGATATGGATAGAGGATGCCGGTAACGGGAGTGTTATGAAAGATCTGGGGATCATAGCAAAGGACAATTCGAGGCCTCCTCTGAATTACTCTAAATCGGCAACAGTATTCGGTGGTTCCGTATTCGATATGCTTATTCACCTTAGAGACAGCCTCTACAAGGGTGATTCGGAAGAAGTCGGGGGGCTGGTATTGAGAGGCATGGATAGTGCGATTAACAGTCTTACCTCCACGATTGCCGAATTGGGAGCAAAGGACAATCGCCTCGAGGTGACCTATAAGAGGCTTGCTTCGATACTTCCCGATTTCATAAAGATGGATTCCAAAGAGGTGGATCTGGATGTTACCGAAGCCATTACCAATTTGAAGATGCTGGAATACACTCATCAGGCTGCCCTGTCCACTGCTGCGAGGATTTTAAGACCCACGCTTCTCGATTTCCTGCGGTAAGCGAGATAAGCGATCGATAGAGGTAAGCAATAGAAGTGGGCAATATATGGATAGTGAATCGTATGAGTCCTGTGAACAGTATGAATCGCGAGAATAAGAATCGAGGTTGAATTGATGAAGGTAAATACAAAACCATATGGTGTCATAGAGGTCGATGAACGGCAGAGGATATTCTTCCCATATGGAATACTTGGCTTTGAAAGTCTAAAGGACTATGTCCTTCTCGATGCAAGGCAGCAGCCATTCTACTGGCTTCAATCAATGGATGTAGTGGAAATTGCATTCGTTCTTATCAATCCGAGGATATTCAGACCGGATTACAAACTCGAGGTTGATGCCGAGGAGCTCAAAGAGATAGGAATAGAATCATCGGAAGACATTCTCGATTTTGCAATAGTTACAATCCCCGAAAATACCACCAAAATGACAGCAAACCTCCAGGGGCCAATCATCATAAACAAGAAGACAAGGGTGGGACGGCAGTCAATCAGTACGAACCCGAAGTGGCAGGTAAGGCATGTTATACTGGAGGAACTTGCTGCTGTAAGGCAGGAATCATGCTGATACTTACACGAAAACTCAACGAGAGTATAATGATTGGCGACCAGATAGAGATTTCCATTGTGGATATACGGGGTGACCAGGTAAAGATAGGAATAAAGGCCCCGAGGAATATCAAGGTATACAGGCAGGAAGTGTACAGGGCCATACAAAAAGAGAATATCGAAGCTGTCAAATCCAAACCGGAACTTATCCTCTCGCTTGACAAGCTTCTCGATAAGAATAAAGGTAAGGAAGGCAAGGATAAGAAGAAGCCTAATCGTTGAGCTCTTCGTAGATTTCCCTGAAATCTCCCTCTATCTTTTCAAAGATGTCTATCAGGTTCGGGTCGAAATGGCTTCCCTTTTCTTCGCTTATTATCGATTTTGCCTTTTCATGTGAAAATGCCTTCTTGTAACTTCGTTCCATCCTTAGCGCATCATAGACATCGGCTATCGTAACTATCCGGGCGCTCAAAGGTATAAGATCCCCGCTCAGGCCGTGCGGGTACCCAGCCCCGTTCCACCATTCATGGTGCCTTAAGGCTATCTCTCTTGCCATCGGATTCGGATAGGTGCTGAGTATATATGCACCGTTTATCGTGTGTTCCTTCATTATCTCCCATTCCCAATCCTCCAGGGGGCCCTGCTTGTTCAGAATATCATCCGGTGTTCCGATTTTTCCCACATCATGCATCGCTGCGAGATAACCTATGTTCTCGATAAATTCATTGTCCACCTGGGGATACTTTGAAAGGGGCACGAGAGCCTCTGCGAGCCTTTTTGAATATCTGTTTACCCTTTCTATATGATTACCCGTATCATTGTCCTTCAGTCGTGCCGCTTCGAGCAGACTCTGAAAAGTATTCTTAAGCAGTTCCTTGTATTCACTACTTATATCGTTATAGACACCACCGTAGGCAATTGGTTTTTCATGTTCTACCGAGTCGAAGAGGGGAACTATGAGTAGCTTGGTTATCACTGAAATACTGTTCTTATTCTTACTCTCGATCCTTCCGTACCAGCTATAGCCGGCATTTTTGGAGTAGAGCTTCCTTGCAATGTCGGTCAGGGTGTTTCTGTCGGCAAATGCCGAATAGTAGTTGATAAAAGCCTTCCCGATCAGATGTTTCGAATCTCCGAAGAGTTCGGAAAAAGCCCTATTGAGCCATACTATTTGAAGTTGGTCGTTGATCAAAATGGAGGGTGAAGGGCTGTTCTCATAGCTCTTTCTCCAGATTTTTATGCTCTCACGTTTAAGAATATCCTCTCCGATAAAAACCTGTGACTCGCTTTCCACATCCTCCAGTTCTTCTATCTCTTCGGCTTCCTCTGCCTCTTCGATTTCCTCGATATCTTCCTCACTCATTCCCTTCTGCTCCAAACTTTTTAATCTCGGCTTCACTTTTTCTAATGTAGAATGGTACCAGATTTTCTACACTTTCGCCACCGGTTTCTTGATATTTCTGTACTCCAAGTCGAATAAGGGACTCGCTCTCCGGATGGAACGCAACATTGATTCTTGCCACCCTCGAGGGAAGTTCTTTACCCCTAAAGAGCTCTCCCACCTTCACTGCAACCGGCCCTGTAAAGAGTATCTTATCGTAGCCTTTAAGTCTCTCAGATAGGGCCTCGAAACCGATATCGAGATAGTCTGATTCCCTCTTTCCACCGACATAAATTGCAGCATAGTACCTGTTTTTCTTTGCATTTATAACAGGTACCACAGCTCCATCGAAGAATGAGTAGGGAAATGCAAAGTGATCGAGGCTTCTGATACCTACCACGCTGCATCCGGTACCCATGACAAGACCCTTTACCGTTGCCAGTCCGATACGAAGGCCCGTAAATGAACCAGGCCCTATGGAGCACACGATCAACTCCAGCTTATCGGGTTTTATACTTGCATCCTTCAGTATCCTCTCTATCCAGGGGAGAAGGGTAGTGGCATGCTTCAGACCCATTCTCGCAGAAAGAGAGATTGTTCCCTTGTCGCTTTCAAGCCCTACCATGAGGTATTCAGTGGAAGTATCTATGGCAAGAATATTCAAATTGAAATTCCTTTCAGTATTATTTCCCTCTCTTCACCGGATTTTATATTGATATTCACCTCGATACAATCATCCGGAAGAATGGATCTTATCTTCTCGCCCCATTCAATTACGACGATACTTCCTGAGTTCAATATGTCTTCCAGTCCGAGGTCTTCCACTTCATCCACCCTCTCTATTCTGTACAGGTCGACATGGTAGAGTTCATATTTTCCCCTGTAAACGGATATCAGAGTAAAGCTGGGACTTGTAACCCGTTCTGAAATACCCAGAGCGCTTGCAATGCCCCTTACCAGTACCGTCTTACCAGAACCAAGGGCACCGCTCAAAAGAATCGTTGCTCCTCTTCCTATTTTCTTTCCGATTTTTTCCCCGATTTCAACGGTTTCCTCGGGGGATTTACTTAAATATCTCTGCATGTATTAAGGGATAATAAATGAAAAAGGTAATAACGGTCAATGTGTCAAAGGAATCTCTTGTTCTTCAAATTTTCATGGTACTTGCCTGAGGCAGTGTGTAATTATAAACATACGTGTATATTTGATTGAGGTTCTTGCTTGATACCCTTGTGAACATCACGTGCATTACCCCACCCTGTAATTTCTCGCCTCTGACACGCTGAACCTTCCCGAAGGCAACGACAGGCACTTTCCTTTCTATCTCAAAATTGATTTTTATCAACTTACCCTTGGGAAGTGGGTTAAGTGTTCTTATGCTGCAACCACCGGCCGAGATATCTATTATTGTTCCCAGGTACTTCTGTCGTTCATGGATAACGGCTTTTTTCGTTTTTCTCCTTCCCGTACCAACCTCCATTATGCTAATGGGAAAGAAGAAACAGGGGCGTTCCAGTGCCCTTCTCTTGAATCGTCTCTTCTGCTCTCTCCTAAGTGTTTTTGAGTGCTGAATAAAGAGGGCGGGGAGCCCCTTGATGAAGTTGTATCCGAGTATCTTGGTAAAGAATGAGTAACCGGCATCATTATCACGCCAGAAGGTCACCTTCAACCTTGTGCCCCTCTTCCAGCGGAGTTCATTACCGGCTCCGTCGGTAGGTACGAGAAGGGCAAGCATGTCTTTCAAGTTGGATAAAACCCTGCTTGGAAATTGTCCCCCGTGTTCGGGCATTATAAGTACAGATTGGCCTGGTTTAACGAGATGTGTGGACTGAATTCCGATTTTCTTTCTGAAGTTACTCTCTATGAGCTGCTTGATCTGAAAGATGAGACTGATTTTTTTCTCCTTTTCTTCCTCCGACATTTCTCTGTTGTTCTGTATGGAGTACAGGCCTCTCTTGAGTACGTCATCAAGAAGTCCGGCACTGGAAAAGATGAGCATTGGTTGTCTGACCTTTGTTGCAAGTACGAGTTTTTCAAGAAATTCGATCTGTACCTTGTTAAGGCCAATGCTTTTTGCCATCTGTCTGAAGATATGCTTGCTGTACCGTTGTGTTTGAGCTTTTCCCCTTCCTCCCTGTGACCTCCCAGACATTATACTTCCCACAACGAGCAGGATGATAAAACCAAGCATGACAATTCCGAATATCCATATCGATTTGGTATCCGCTGTAGCGAGAAACTTGTACTTTGTCTGTAGAAAAATCATTTTCTTACCTCGTTCAAGAGATTTGAATTTCCTTTGCCAGTGTAATCAGCATTTCCAGTCGAGGTGCTATTTCGTATTCGAGAAGATCCCCTATCAGTACGTAGTCTCCGATGCCAAAAGCCTCTATCAATTCTCCGAGTATACCGTTCAGTTCCCTGTAAAACTCCTTTCCGCTTTTACCGCCAATTTTCAGTTCTTCGATACTTATAATGCCGGAGAAATCCATGGAAGACAGTATCCGGAACAGGCGAGAGGTGAGATCAGAGAATCTCACTATCTTGTCCATTGCTTCCCTGTCTCTTCCGCTTTGCAAAAGGATCGATACTTCGCTTATCTCTCTTTCCGAAGTTACAAGTTCTTCCACGAGGCTCTTAAGTGAATCAGCAGGCTTGAGTATTTCATTGTATGCATTTTTTACGGAAACCTTCATATCATCGATGAAATTTTCCATTTCGTGAGAAAGATTTTGATCCAGTGAAATCAGTTCCTCTCCCTTCAACCTTTTTATTCTGTCTAAACCTTCCGTGGTTTTTCTGTCAATTAAAAAATTATTTTCAAGACTCTCAATCATGAATGGGAGACCTACTTTCAATTCATTGAAGAGCTTTGAATCTTTTCTGGAGAGGGCGTTCTGCAGCAGGCTGAGGTACTGGTAAGCGGTCTCTAGATTTTCGGCTCTTAGTTGTGAAATATGACTTGCAGTCATTTCAAGCGTATCTATGTCATTTATTCCGATACCATACCACGTATTCTTATCCTGCAAGGGGAGTGTTTTTCCGTTCGCCTTGAGAGATGTGATGTTGAAACCGGATTCTTGGATCCATTTTTCGATTTCCGTCATTACATCTCCCAGTGTCTTTTCGTTTTCAAGGGTGAAATCTATCTCTTCATTGTTTACCAGTATTCTCATTGTCCCTGATTGTTACTCCTTCCAAGGTTTTCCAGTGCCTTTGAATTCTGCTGTAGTGCATCCAACGCGCCTTCCATTTTACCGAATTTCAACTTTAGCTCCGCTTCATAGTCCTTTAAATGTTGTTTGTACGATTCGATGTCCCTGTTTTTATTCTTAATCTGATTGTCCAGGGTGCCAGCTCGTATTGCAATGATACCCCCTACATCGATATAGGGTTTGAGTTGTGTATCCAGTGCATAGGCAATACCGGAATCTACAACAAGGTCCCCGTCCGTATCGTAGCCAAACAGTTCTTTTACCCATTCCGGATGATCTGAAATTGCCTCATCGAGTTTGTCTTCATTTATTTCAAGGTATCCTCGCAACTTGGTCTTGTCTACCGTTGTAACTTCTCCCGGTTTTCGAGTATCGGTTGATATGCCAATTTGGGCAAGTAGTGATAGATCCCTCCCTCCCTCTGTCTTATAGGGATTCATCATTATCGATTGGAGTTTGTTTTTCAACTGGAATATTGAAATATCTCCTATCATTGATCCCAGTTTATCCTTGAGGTTCTTCTTCTCCTCATCCGAAAGGTAGGTGGCTTCATCGATTATCGATTCATCTTTGCTGGAAACAACGTCTATTTCCGTTATCACCTGGTTGTAGTGTCCTACCAGCTTGATTATGGAGTTCTTTATTGCTTCCTTGTCTCTCTCTACCTTGAGTTCAACGGGTTTGTCACTTTTCCCCTGCAGTGTTATTTTTACCCCGGGAATAAGGTCATCTATCGTATTACTGTCCCTTTCAACCTCGATACCATCGATCTTGAGCCGGGCATTTCCTGCCTCGTTGAGGGGGTGAAGTGGTTTGAATTTTCCGCGCGCCGTCTTGTCGAAGATTCTTGCATTTCTGATGGTTATCCTTCTGTGTGTATTCCTGTTTCTGATTTCAATTGCATCTATTCTATCTGTAATCTTGCCTACATCGAACTGGTAGACCTTGAAGTCCTCCGAATCTTCTATCTTCTTAAGGGGATAAGTCTTGCCGTTGCTCTCTATAAAGAGAACCTGCATATCGTCAACCCTTTTTTTCTCTTCCGGCGGTTTCCATTGTGGGAGTATAAGTTTCAGAGGCTCATTCCTGATCTTGATACCTTCAAATTCGATTTCACCGCTTTCAGGGAGTTTGGGCCCCGGAGGAGGTTTTATTTTTTCTTTTGGCTTTTCAGGGATCTTTTCAGTTTTTACCTCAATCGAAAGGACCATGTTTTTGTTGAGTTTGAAGGGAGGATCCACAGGAATTTTCAATTCTTTTGTCTGGTTGACGGTAAGGTTGCCGTCTGAAAGGGAGTAGGATTTCTCTGTCAGTTCCTTTGTCCATGGTTGTACCGTATATTTCGTTATAGGAATATCCCTCTCGGTGGTCTCGGTTCTTTCCAATATTCCAGCCTTAAGGGCAAAATCTACCGCCTTTTCTTCGAATTTCAACCTGTTTTCCCTGCCTGTTTTTAGCGATTCAATGGTTATTACATATGTATCAGGCGTATCCTTTATAACTGTGGATCGCAGTAGATTTTTCCCCCGTTTGTTTATCTTTTCAGAGAAATCTTTTAGACTTCCACCCGTGTAGTTGAAGGCTACTTTCTTCTTGCCAACGATGAAAACGTACTTTCCTGGAGGGACATGAAAATCCTTGCTGAGTGAGTTCGATTTAAAGCGGTCCGATGTTGCTATCTGTTCGACTGTTATCTTTTTTGTTTCCTCGAGAGCGGTTCTCGATGCTGTTGCCGTAATTACGCTTTCATCTGAGGACTTGGCTATTTTTTCATTGAAGGGATTGTTGAAACCGTACAGTTCCTTTGCATCGCCCTCCAGCAGGGACAGTTTCCGCTTGAGATCCTGCCAGACCTTTTTTTTTGATTTCAGAGCATCTCTGTCCTTTTCCATCCTTGTAAGGCGTACCTTTTCAGCGTCGACAAGCCCCTTTATTATCTTATCCGTGTTGTATTTGCTTGTGACACCGGGGATGGTAATATCAGACATGCTATTTTTATCCCCCTCCCTTGCAAGTATTGACAGATTCTACCGTTTCTCGTCGATAACCATTCCTATTGCCTCTTTTATCCTGGCAATGAGGCGCTGAATTTCTTCGGGAGGTATCTCCTTGATAACCTTATCGGTAGTACTGTCAATCACCTTTACGACAACCCTTCCTATCTCACGATTGACATAGAATTTCAATCTCTTGTTGAAGATTGAAAAGGTTCTTTCAAGTTGATCGAGGGCCTGCTGAAGATTTTCGCTGTCTGATTTTTTTGTTTTCACCTTGATGACTGGAGCAGGTTTTTGACGTGGCTTCGGTTTCTGTCGATCCTTGACAATGATGTCTGGCGGTACGCCAGTGTTCATGATTCCCGGGACTTCCAAAGACATTGTTAACCTCCATGTTAAAAAAAGGATAGGGGAGGGCGCGTCCTCCCCATCCTCCACGTTCGATAGAGAGGTGACGTCCAGAGACCTCTCTATTTTCAGGGAACGGAGTTTTAAAATCTCAAACTCTTACCCAAGTAACTGTAGTACAGATTGTGGTTTTAAATTTGCCTGAGCAAGCATTGCTGTGCCTGACCGAACCAGAATCTGATTCTTTACGTAGTCTACCATTTCAGTGGCAATATCCGTATCGCGAATGAGGGATTCTGCTGCCTGCATATTTTCCGCAGCAACGGAAACACCCTTGGCTGCCATCTCGAATCTGTTCTGATAAGCACCAAGATCTGCCCTCTGTTTCAGCACGGTCTTGAGAGCCGTATCCACTACACCGATTGCCCTGTTGGCTGCATCGGGTGTGGAGATCGAGATCATCTGCTCCGCTGCTCCCTGTGCACCCTGTAGTCCGAGTGCCTGGGCAGTCATCGTTCCTATGTAGACCCTCTCTCTCTGATCCATATTGGCTCCTACCTGGAAGAACATCTTTCTTGCTTCGGTTCCTCCGGCAGCGGGGCTTGCAAATGCACCTGTCAGGATATTCATGCCGTTGAACTGGGCATGAGAAGCTATCCTATTCACTTCATCTACCAGCTGAGAAACTTCTACCTGGATCTGCATCCTGTCTTCATCGGTGTATACACCGTTTGCAGACTGCACTGCCAGTTCCCTTATCCTGTGAAGGATATCGGTGGTCTCACCAAGATAACCTTCCGTTGTCTGAATAAAGGAAACTGCATTTTCGATATTCTTCTCAGCCTGGTTCAAGCCCCTGATCTGTGCTCTCAGCTTTTCCGAGACGGCAAGACCGGAAGCATCGTCACCGGCCTTGTTTATCCTTTCACCGGATGAGAGCTTCTCGATGTTCTTGTTTACATCCCACTCTTTGAATTTCAGAATTCTGTTCGCGTACAGAGCACTCATGTTATGGTTTATTATCATATCACCCTCCTTGAATTGTTTAAAAAGGCATCCCTTGCCTTTCATTTGGTACCGATGGGGCAAACAGTCAGAAGTTAACGCGCTTCCTTCTGCTCCGTTCCCTTATCCCCATTGGCAAAGAGATGAACCCCGATATTATTGATCTATCGGGGTATCTCTTCTGCCTCGGCACCTCTCTGGAGAGTGCATCTTTCAAAGATCAGAACGGAATTTCCTATTTAATATTTTAGTACCTTATCCCAACAGTTGCAAGACTGTTTGTGGTTTTGTGTTGGCCTGTGCCAGCATTGCAGTAGCTGACCTCACCAGTATGAGGTTCTTTGTGTACTGCACCATTTCACTTGCCATATCGACGTCCCTGATTCTGGATTCCGCTGCCTGAAGATTCTCTGCACCTATGGAGATGCCCTTGGTTGCATACTCCAACCTGTTCTGATATGCTCCCAGATCTGCTCGCTGCTTGTTCACAGTCTTCAGTGCCTGGTCCAGAACTCCGATTGCCCTGTTGGCCTGGTCAGGTGTGGAAAGTGACATAATTGCCTTGGATCCCACATCCCTCACTCCGAGGGCTTCCGAAGTCATTGTACCTATGAATACCCTCTCTCGCTGGTCCATATTGGCTCCAATCTGGAACCACATGGATGCTGTCACGACATTTTCGCCGGTCTCTCTTGCAAACCTTCCGGTAAGGAGGTTCATGCCGTTGAACTGTGCATGAGATGCGATTCTGTCGATTTCATCTATCAGCTGAGAAACCTCGACCTGAATCTGCATCCTGTCTTCGTCAGTGTAGATTCCATTTGCAGACTGTACCGCTAATTCTCTGAGTCTCTGAAGAATGTCCTGACTTTCCTGTAGGTATCCTTCTGTGGTTTGAATGAAGGAGATGCCATTTTCGGCATTTCTCTCTGCCTGGCGTAGGCCTCGTATCTGGGAACGCATCTTTTCCGATACGGCAAGACCTGATGCATCGTCTCCCGCCCTGGTTATTCTTAAACCAGAGGAGAGTTTTTCCATGTTCTTGTCTACTCTCAAATTATTCCATTTGAGCTGTCTCTGCGCAAAAATTGCGCTCATGTTGTGATTGATAATCATTCTGTTTCCTCCTTGAAACATGTTGTGTTTTTCAGGCATCCATGCCTGATCGATGAATTATTTGTTTATTTTAGTCCTGGTTCTCTCATCACCTCCCTTCTCTTGTTTTTTCTTTCCTAAACCCTCATTTCATGAATGACGATAATAGGAAAGAGCGAATCAGAATTCTTCTGCCCCCATCGTCCGGACAGAATTACCCTTAATCCTTGTATCGACATGAGAATATTTAAAGATTAGTGAAAATTGGAGAAAAAATTATTTTTTTTGCTATTTAAGGTACTGTTTGGCTATGGGATCATCCGGGTCTATCTCCAAAACTGTCTGAAAGAAACTCCTTGCTTCATTTTCATCTCCTCGCTTAAGAGAGAGTATCCCCATATTGGATATGACCTTTGTATTTTCAGGTTCAATCTTCAAAGCTTCCTTCAGATACCTGTAGCTCTCCTCCCATTCTCCCAGTTCCATAAGGCATATTGCCAATTCATTAAGGGTGTCCGGTAGTGGCTCGTGCAGTTCCAGCGCTTTCAAGAATGCTTCCTTGCCCTCCTTGTACATTCCCAGCCTTCTGTAGCCCCAACCCAACAGGAACCATGCATTCCAGACATCTTTATTCTTTTCTAGGAAGAGCTTGATCCTCTTTATTCCCTCTTCTTCCTTGCCCATGTTTATGTAATCGAAGGCTTCCTTGAACAATTTATCCATGAGATTGTTGGAATCGATTTCTTCCACTATCCTTCGGGCATCTTCGAGTTTTTCTTTATCTTTTCCGTACTTCAGGTAGAACTCGAAATGCTCCCTTGCCTTTTCAAAATTTTTCTGCTTGAGATGAAAGTAGGCAAAATTGAAGTGAATCTGCGGATTGGAGGGATCCGTTGCCAGGGCTCGCTTGTAGGCGGAAAATGCAAGTTCAAGGTAGTGTTCTGCAAGCTCACTGTTTCCCTTGTCCTGCTGGAGGTATGAATACTCCTCGTAGACGAGTGCCAGGTTGAGTTTTGTAATGGGACATGTTGGGAAAAGACCTTCCAGTGCCATGAATATTTCAGTGGCTATTTCAAAATCCTTGTTTCTTGCCTTCAATATCCCGGCTTCTGTAAGCTCATTCTTTATCTCGGGTTTGACGGCGAGGATGAAATTCCTGTAATACTCGGCGTGTTCATGCATCGGGTCGTAGGCAAGTATCCGAAGCATTGCAGAAATTATCGCTTCCCAGGTAATCTGGTCCGGATCGATTGAATCCTGGCCATTGGGTAATTCGATAGGAAGCCTGATGGACGGATCTATTTCGAAATCACCTATTTTTCTCTTCTCGGATTCCCCCAGAGAGATATAACCTATGTTTTCCAGGGGAGAGTACTCATTGTTTGTCATCGTCGGATAAATTTATTAACCGGCTGTCCAAAAGTCAAGAAAAACAGGCAGGCCGGAATTTGGTAATTCATGTTCTGTGGGAATGCTGTAGGTAATCACTCAGTTTCATTCGGTATTCCATTGGGACCTTTCCTTCGTCGAATTGGATTGCAATGGCAGAGATGTCCTTTCTTCCCTCTACCTCTTCGAATCTCACGACTGTACCCTCTAGCTCAATTGGTTCACGCCTGTCTTCGAAAGGGATTTTAAGGATAGCCTTCTTGTTCATAAGGAATTTACCAATACCGAATATCAGAACCTTTGCCCCGGAGTAGGAAATATCCCTAAGAATGCATTTCCTGGGGACTGCCTCTATATAGATAAATGTTTCCTTGGAAGCCAATCCCAATTTTCTTATGCTCTCCGGATTTATGATTACTCTTTCGTCTCTCCTCTTTTTCGCATCGAGGTTGGCCTCTATCAATTTACCGATAATTTCAATGAGATCGTCGGGTGGTCTCTGAGTATAGGTTAGTGATATGAAGTAGACATCCGGATTCTTTTCGTTGTACTTGCTGAATGCCGTTGCCTTTGAAGAGACAAAAAATGATATCGGTTCTGTCTTTTCATCTCTCTTAAAGGAGAAACGCAAGTTTACGAGATTGTTTGCCTTTTTCAGTATTTCAAAGTGTTCCGTCTTGAGCCCTGCAATAACCTTGGCACCTTTCAAGGAAGTGGCATATAATACACAGGGCCACTGTCTTCCCATGCACTTCAGGTAGATATTTGCCGTTTCGAGCCCTGTTGCCCTTATGACATTCTTGTTGAAGGTTACCTCTATCTCTCTGTAGAGTTCATAGTATTTTGTTATCTGCTGACTTGTTATAATGGACATATCGATTCAATTATAGTAAATATAGGTTAATCCCTTGTTACGTGTCAATGGAAGGCGGTATGAAAAGTATCTATGGAATTGGTAATCCTTTGATGGATGTTGTGGCACAGGTAAGTTTCGACTTTCTCAAAAGTCAAGGCAAACCTCCCGGATCTATGAATCTGATAGACGCCGAAGAATCGGCTAAACTGATAGAGCTTCTCGATGAGACGAGGATGGTTCCGGGAGGAAGCTGCGCAAATACATTGAGGGGTATAGCATGGCTGCAACGGAAAGACCTGTTTGTCACTTGTACATATTCAGGTGCAGTGGGTAATGACAGGTTGGGGAAACTGTATACGGAGAGTCTTCGAGACTTTGGTGTCAATCCTGTTGTGGCAAAAAAGGAAGCCCCCACGGGGGTATCGGTAATTCTCGTAACCCCGGACCACGAGAGAACGATGTTTACACACCTCGGTGCTTGCAGATACTACAACTCCGAAGATACCAGTTACGAACTCCTGAGTAAGGCACGGTACCTCTATTTCGTAGGGTTCATGTGGGACACGGATTCCCAGAAAAAGGCTATAATGGATGCAGTTTCTCATGCAAAGAAACATGGAGTAAAGGTGGTTTTTGATCTGGCAGGACCCTTTGTAGTCAAGCGTTATCGCAATGATTTTCAGAGGTGGATTCCCCAAAGCGTTGATATTCTTACCGGAAACGATGAAGAGTTCAGAGCGCTAACCGGTTCCGGTGAGAGTGATGAGGCTATCATAACCGAAGCTGGTAAATTGGCTCCTCTCCTGGTTATGAAGCGCGGGGAGAAAGGTTGCATCGTATTGGATTCCAGGGATCCAAGTAACAGGGTATCGTACATCGATGGTTATACGGTTAAACCCGTTGATACCACGGGAGCTGGTGATGCCTTTGCAGCCGGTCTGCTCTACGGCCTTCTTGTTGAGAAATCAATCGAGGAAGCAGCCGATCTGGGCAACAGGCTTGCGTCGAGTATCGTGACCGTAGAGGGGTGTGACTATGATTTATTGGGGGATGATTTATTTTAAGGTATCATGGAATGGTATGTAGATAAGGAATTCCGTCATACCATTGGTATTGTTCAGCCTTAGACTGCCTGAATGTTCTTCGACGATTTTCTTGCATATGGTAAGTCCCAGTCCCGTGCCATTCTTCTTTCCCGTCGAGAAGAAGGGATCAAATATCTTGTCGGCATAATCGTCGGGTATCCGTGGACCTGAATTGGCTATCTTTATCAGGGATCCATCCTGATACTTTCCACAGCGAATGCTGATTTTCTTCTCGGTTTCCACAGTTTTCAACCGATCAACGGCATTGTCTAAGAGGTTGATTATTACCCTGCTCATCTTTCCTTCATCGGCATGAAGTGTAGCTTCTCTGTCTATTTCGACTTTGCATGTAATGTGATTCTGGTCAAATTTAATTCGGTAATTGTCCAGTATTCGATGAATCAGTTTTAATGCGTCAAGTTTTTCAATCTTTAAGTGCTGTTTCCCCCTGGCGAAGTCGAGAAGTTCGTTTACAAGTTCAAAGAGCCTGTTCATTTCAGACTTTAGAATCTCTATGTATCGATTTTTTTCTTCCCTGTCCAGGTCTCTCTCGAGAATAGATATGAATCCAAGTATGGTATTGATCGGATTCTTCAAATCATGAACAAGCATACTGGCCATCTGGCCAATTATGAAGAACCTCTCCCTTTCCAGAGTTGCCCTGTGCACTTCAAAGTTGTGAAGTGCAGAGGCAATGACAAGGGAACATGCCTTGAAAAATGGGGCTTCCAGCATATCGATGGGTTTGGCAAATTTGAAATAGATGGCCCCGTGGAATGTGCTCTGAAACCACAGCGGGAGAATGAGGTACTGGTAATTATCTTTTCCCGGAACGATAGAAAAGTCCTTTTCGCTTAGCGTTGCCTCGTCAATTTCTTCCGGTGCTCCCTCCCTGCTTTTCAGACTGTCGGAGAGCGGAGAAAGGTAAGCACCGGATTCTGCTCCCAGCCTTGCAGATAGGTTCTTTACCACAAGGTCTGTCATGGAATCCTTTTCGGTGATAGACCTTAACTTCAGGTTTAATTCGTTGAGAAAGTTGAGCTCCTGTACCTTTTTCTTCAGGAGTTTGTTCTGTTCGTTCAATTCCACCAGGAGATTCTTGTTTTCTGTTTTGAGATTGTAGAATTCTATTGCATTCTTGATTGAGGTATCTATATCTTCCTGGTTCCATGGCTTGGAGACATATTTAAAAACGGCACCCCTGTTTATTGCATCAATTGCTACGTCTATATCGGAGTATCCGGTTATAATTATTCTAATAGTATCCGGTGATATTTTTCTTGCCCTCTCTAGGAGCTGAATTCCATTGATATCTGGCATTCTCTGATCGGCAAATAGAATGTGAATGGTATTCCTTTCAAGGATACTCAGTGCCTCTTCTGAGGATGTTGTGGTAATTATATTGTAATATTCCTTGAAGGTAACTTTGAAGAGGAAAAGATTCTGCTCGTCATCATCGACGTATAGGATATTATACCTTTGATTCTTCTTTTTCTTCATCACTTTTTAAAGGAGCCCCACACATGCCGTTCGAGGAAGTTCTTCTTGAACCTTTAGGTTCAAGTGGGTTTCCGCATCGGAGCTTTATAGTAACTGGCCATAAGACCAGCATTCATGCCACCCCGATATAAGGAATCCCTCTCTGATGGTTTGACCCAAGAAAAATGTTCCTCATCGCGAACATAGTAGGGCTCCTGTCTTTACCAATATCACTCAACGAGGCTACTTTCAAGCCTGTCAATGAGTTTAGCAGCTATCCTGTTCAACTCTTCTATCTCTTCCTCTGCGGGTCTTGCTGACAGCTGATCATGACTCGTTTTGATGATTTCATCAGCAAGATTCAAACATGCAAGGATAGCTATTTTCAGAGGATCCGCAAGAGGATAGTGTTCTTTTATTTCTGAAATATGATTCTGTAAAAAATCTATGACATGTCTTATATGTTCTTCGTCGTCTTCGGATTGTATCGTGAATGATCTTCCCAGTATTTCTGTATCAACACGGTTCTTTGCCATCTTATTCTTTTGAATTTTCTAAAAGATATCGAGTTGTGTCTCGTTGGTTTCCTCCGAAGGAGTTTCGTCCTCTTTGGCAACCTTCTGGGGTTGTTCCTCAACGGTTTCAGGGGCATCTTCTCTTACGTTTGTCGAGCCATGAATTTCATCTTCTATTCGATCCAGATTATTTAGAGCTCGAATAATTCCCTCTTCTATTTCCTTCTGTTCTCTCTTGAATGTTTCTACGAGACTTTCGAGCTCATCGATTCGCTTCTGCGCGGAATCAAGTCCTGCTTTCAATGTTCTGTTTTCTTCTCTCAAACGCGCTATATAGTCGATAGCTTTAGTTACTTTCTCTTCTAATGCCCTTATCTGATCCAATCTAACCATTTAAACTTTCCTTGGCTTTCTCGATCAAGTTTTTGAAAGCTGCAGGATCTTCAATTGCCATGTTGGAAAGTGCCTTTCTGTTTATAGTTATACCGGCACGATTCAGTCCATTCATGAAACGTGAGTAGGTTATCCCGTTTTCACGGCACATCGCTGAAATTCTTGTTATCCACAACTGTCTGAAATATCTCTTTTTCTGTTTTCTGTCCCTATAAGCGTACTGAAGACCCTTCTCTACCGTTTCCTTGGCACTCTTGTAGAGTTTGCTCCTTCTGCCCCAGTAACCCTTTGCCATCTTGAGAATCTTGTTTCTTCTTCTGTTCCTCTTCACACTGTTTGTAGCTCTTGCCATTTCTCCGTATCTCCCTGATTAACCGTATGGTAATACTTTTTTTATTCTCTTCTGTTCAACAGGATCCAGAATAGCCGGATGTCTCAGTCTTCTCTTCCGTTTCCTGCTTTTCTTGGTGAGGATATGTCTCAATCCCTGTTTCTTGTATTTTACCTTACCATTTCCTGTAAGTGAAAACCTCTTCTTTGCACTTCTGCGAGTCTTCATCTTTGGCATCTTTCTTTCCTCTCTGTCTATTTCTTTGATTTTGGACTCAGAATCATCGACATGAAGCGTCCCTCCATGTGAGGACTCTTTTCTACATTGAACGAATCGCCCAGGTGTTCCAACACCTTGTTAAGAACCATCTCTCCTCGGTCCAAATGTGCAAGTTCACGACCTCGGAATCTTACGGTGACCTTTACCTTGTTCCCGGCTTCCAGAAATTTCTTTATATGATTTGTCTTGAAGTCGAGGTCATGGTCATCGATCTTCGGTTGCATCCTTATTTCTTTGAGCTTTATCTGTTTCTGCTTCTTCTTGGATTCCTTGTCCTTTTTCTCCTGTTCAAATTTGTATTTACCGTAGTCCAGTATCTTGCATACCGGCGGATTTGCAGAAGGTGCTACTTCTACCAAATCCAATCCACTCTCCCTGGCAATCTTGAGAGCTTCTATCGTAGGAATTATGCCCCTCTGATTGCCACTTTCATCTATCAATCTAACCTCGCGTACCCGGATCCTCTCATTGACCCTTAACTCCCTGTCAGCCAATATCCCTCCTTATCAAAACTGAATAAAAAATCATAGAATACTATAACATTACACCGTGAAAGAGTCAAAGGGTAGCGGATTCTATATACTTATAGTTCTGAAGAATGTCAAGTCGATTTTAAAGATTCCAATAAATCATTCCATCTGTTTTGCAGATATCTCTTGAAAATATACTCTTCATGGTAATTCTGGGCTATTTCTTCTATGGCTGTTGTTAGGTCGGTAAACAGGCTGCTCAATTTTTCAAGGATTTCCCTCTTTTCTTCTATGTTTGCAGGTATCTCGTATTTCGGATTGAAGAGAGATTCCTTGAAGTGTGTGATACCATTACCTGGTGCTTTTTCTCCCGCTACGGCAGCGTGTTCTTCTTTTTTCTTGAGCAGACTCGATATATCCATTGCGAGCCCTACTGCTGAGTATGCAGGGATTGGTTCATGTTTCCCTTTTACCTGGATATTACCGAGTTTCGTACATTTTATGTAATCCTTTATCTGTTCATAGGTAGCCTGGGTAAGAAGTATGTCACCTGGATTTGCCGAAGTTTCCATTCTGGAGGCGACATTTACCACATCACCATAGATATCGTCATCCTTTCTGATAACAAGTCCCGTATTCAACCCTATTCTTGCCTGGAATTTTTCAGACTCGACTTTCAACTCGTTGTATTCAGAGATCTTCTTTTGAATGGCAAGTGCCGCAAGTACGGCGTTCAATGGGTGTTTGAATACTGCAAGCAGTCCGTCCCCCATCTTTTTTATCAAGGTACCCTTGTAATTCTTTATCAACGGAAGGGTGATAGATTCGAAATTCTGAATCAGTTCTATTATATCGGTCATGTCTGTGGAGGAGGATTTTTCGGTATATCCAACGATGTCTATGAACATTACCGTGAGTATTTGAGAGTTTTCCCTCTTGAATTTGAATTCCAGCTTTGCGTGTTCCAGTATACCGGTTGATCTTTCCTCTTCGGCCGGTTTTGGTTCTGTTTTTTTCAGGGTAGATTTGCCTTCTGCAGCCACTTTGAGAGTGTTTATCAGATGGTTCCTTATTTCTTCGGCCATTTCACCCCTGCACAGTGTATTAAGGACCTCTCTTAATGCTTCCTGTATTTCTTCATCTTCTCTTACCACCTGTTCGAGAAGTATGGATAGTATCTCGTGATTTATCATTGGTTGAATATTTCGTATAAGGAATGAAGCCGTTTTACCATCCTCTCTCTGAAAGCTATCCCTTAAGACCTGAAACGCATAGTCGTCATTCAATGCAATCAACCCGAGAAGAGCTTCGTTTCTTATCTCAGGATTGTCATCTTCAAGAAGTATATAGAGCCTGTTTGTAATGATATCCGTAGGGGCATTGGGGATTCTTCTCGATATTTCTCTTATCGAGGAAATCGCAATCTTCTTGATTTCATCATCGCTGCTTGTGGTGAGGTCGATCAGTGACTGTATATTGGATGAATCTCCCTGTGAAGCTACGATCTCTCCTACCAGTTTCCTGTGCTCATTTGTCAGTGTGTTCGACTTTACTGCGTTGATCAAAGAATGAACGGCACCTCTCACTTCATTTATTTTCAGGTGCTTCAGGGTGTCCAGCGCCAGGGTTTTCAGCTCAGGTTCTGTATCTGGAAGAATGAGAAAGTGAAGGAGCGAGGCAACTATCAAGTTGGGTGGTATAAATCTACTACCCCTTATCACTCCCCGCAGCTCCGAGATATTCCTGTGTCCCGAGGAGAGTATTCTCCTTGCCTGGTCTATAACAGATTTGGATAGAAGTTCCAGAAGAGTCACAAGCAGTGTTTCTGTTAGAAAGGTTATCCTCTCTTCCCTTGCAAATTGAAGGATAGAGTTGAGTCGCTTTATTGAGTTCCTGATCTTGAGATATCCGGAAACCCGCACAAGTCTATTTAAACGTCGTAAGAGGTTAGGCCTTTCGAAGTTGATATTGGAGAGTGTCTTTACCAGGTTAAGCAGTTCCGGTGTCTTATCAAGTTTGAAGAGAGAAAGACAGGCTTCAAACTTGTACTTGTCCTCCGGAGGAGCATCTCTTAAGTGTTTTTTGATTTCGAAAATTATTTCATTTGCATCGCCCTGTAGCTGTGATTTGAAATAGTTTTGAACCTTCTGAAGGAGTTCCCTGTTTGCATATCTTTCCAATATATTGGCAAAGACAACACTTAGCAGAGTTTCTCTTTCTGTGATTCCCTTTAGTGATATATAGTTCTTTTTTGATTTTACGAAGACTGTTTCCAGATGGGCAAGGGTGATGACTGTTAATTCGTTCAGCAAATGAGGAGATTTCGCTTTGATCTGCTCTATCATCCTCTTTATCTGATCACCCGTTTTGGCTTCCACATCAAAATCAATAAAGGGAGCAACCATCAACAGCCTGAAAACACGCGTTGGCTGGCTAAAATCGCCACCGTATTCTGAGAGGGTCTGTATGAAGGAAGTAAAAACCCTGTGGTCAGAATTCTGAAGTTTCTCAATCAGAAACGTATGTTGGGGTCTTTCGGTTTTAAGAAGGTATGCAGTAAGGAAAACACCCAGTGTGTACGGTGTAAAATCGTCTACCTTTTCATGAAAATAATTCAACAGTTTATCGGCTTGAGCTCTGGAGTTGAGTATTAACTTGAAAGCCTCCCGCCTTACCTCGGGAGATGATTGGGAGATGACATCCTTGATGAAATCGAGTTCGCCCGTCTCTATCATCCCCCGGATCGCATGAATCTTCATTTCGTCTGACGAATGCGCATCAAGGAGAACCGCCCGGTTCATTTCGACAACATTCCTGTCGAAGGGTAGAATATCGTTTACCGCTTTGAGGATTTCAGTTCGTAATTCCTCGTCCTGAAATAGCTTGTAGTACTTTACAAGCATATTGATGGAGGAGGGGGCTCTAATAGCAGCCAGGGCTTTGATGGAGGCCAGTTTTTGCTGCTGTTTTCCCTTTTCAATGAGTTTGTAGAGGTGCGGTATTGCAATTTCATTACCTATCGAACTGGATGCGTTGATAGCAGCAAGGCTGATTTCTATGTCTGAGTCATAGAATTCCTTTATCAGGATATTGAAGGTCTCTTCGTCATAAAAATTCTTAAGGAGAGAGAGTACGGTTTTTTTTGCCTCTTTATGTAATAATTTATTATTAATAGTTTTTAACATTTATCTCACTATGATAACTTTATTTAATATATTATATAATGTATCATTTTGAGTCTGTCAAGGGCTTGCTACATAATCTTTGACATGATTCAGCTCTTATGATAACGTACACAGCGGGGAGGAATCATGAATTTTGACAGTATAGATTCCATTATAGATTTTGCTATTGAAAAAGAGGTAGAGGCCCAGAATATATACCTTACCTATGCAGGTAAAACCTCCGGTAAGGGTCTTCGCAAATTGCTCCTTACCATGGTGGATCAGGAAAAGGAACATGAGAAACGCCTGAGAGAACTGAAGGAGAGCGGAGACATTGCCCGCGTTCTTCCCGATAGGAGGGTGATCGATATCAAGATAGGTGATTACGCCGTGGATGTGGAATTTTCGGAGGAAATGAGCTACCAGGATTTTCTGCTGCTCGTTATCGAGAGGGAAGACAAATCTTTCCAACTCTACAAATGGCTGGAGGAAAAAACATCTGACAGTGATGCGAAGTACCTTTTTAGCAGACTTGCCGAAGAAGAAAAAAAACACAAGGCATGGGCGCAGGATCGTTATGATCTTGAAATTCTCACTGACAATTGAAACTTCTTGTCCCGCTGATGAGTTAAGACAATGTTGACAACAAACAAACGACAGAAAGAGAGAAAGAAAGATTGGGAAATCTCACTTCTTCTTGAAATAAGCAGGATTCTCGATTCAAGCATCGATTTAAAAAAGGTTGTCGATCCCGTGTTGGTGGTTCTCGCAAGATACTTGAATCTCGTCAGGGGAAGCCTTGCTCTGATAGACAGGACGATAGGAGAGATATACATAGAAGCAGCCTACGGACTCTCTGCAAGCCAAAGGGAGAGGGGCAGATACAGGTTGGGTGAGGGCATTACAGGAGAGGTTTTCAGAACAGGAAAGCCTGCCTTAATCCCGAAAGTGTCGGAAGAACCGAGGTTCTTGAACAAAACAGGTTCGAGGTACGATGATGTAGAGAGGGAGATATCCTTTCTATGTGTGCCGATTAAACTGGAAGGTGAAGTCATCGGGGCACTCTGTGCAGACAGGGTATATGATGATACGGTTTCCCTGGAGAGGGATATGCATCTCCTCTCCATAGTAGCTTCCATGATTGCCCAGGCGGTAAGGTTAAGGCAGCTTGCAGAGGAGAGCTATCATGAACTTCTCGAGGAGAATACCCGTCTGCAGGAAGAGTTGAAGACAAAATTCAAACCCGACAATATAATAGGTAATTCCCAGTCCATGCAGCAGGTTTACCACCTTATCGAGCAGGTATCGGAAAGCGATGCAACGGTGTTGATAAGGGGAGAGAGTGGTACTGGGAAAGAGCTGATTGCCCATGCTATTCATTACCACAGTGCAAGAGCCGATAAACCTTTCATTCGTGTCAACTGTGCCGCCCTTCCTGAGAGCGTCATAGAGAGTGAGCTTTTCGGACACGAAAAGGGGGCCTTCACCGGAGCCGTCTCTTTAAGAAAGGGGCGATTCGAACTTGCAGACGGGGGCACCATATTCCTCGATGAGATCGGGGATCTCTCTCCCGCCTTGCAGATAAAGCTCCTTCGCGTATTGCAGGAGAAGGAATTCGAAAGGGTGGGGGGAGTGAAAACCATAAAGGTCGATGTAAGGGTAATAGCGGCTACCAACAGGAATCTGGAAGAGTTGATAGAAAAAGAGCTCTTCAGACAGGATCTGTACTACAGGCTCAATGTTTTCCCGATTCATGTACCGCCCTTACGGGAGAGAAAAACGGATATTCTGCTCCTTGCCGATTACTTCGTAGAAAAGTACAGCAGGCTGAACAACAAGAGGGTGAAGAGGATTTCAACACAGGCTATCGATATGATGATGAGTTATCATTGGCCGGGTAATGTGAGGGAGCTGGAAAACTGTATAGAGAGAGCCGTTCTCCTTACCAGAGACGATGTGATACACGGTCATCACCTGCCACCCACCCTACAGACAGCCGAGGCAAGTGGTACCACCTTCAAAGGAAGGCTGGAAACCGTTATTGCAAATGTTGAACGTGACCTGGTGATAGATGCCTTGAAATCGACTCATGGCAACCAGGCCAGGGCAGCAAAGCTCTTAGGTATCACAGAGAGAAAATTCGGACTGAGGGTGAAAAAATATCGGATCGATGTAAAGAGGTATTCTCCGTAGTAATTCCTCCCCGGCTTTTCCATTGACCCACTTTTGCTACATTTATGTAGGTTGTTTCTTCCAGATACTACATTTTTGTAGGATTTATTGATGTTCCATAAAGGTACATCCTTTGATAACTGTTTGCACGGTAATCTTATAGCAACGATCTTCTATGTGGCATGTGACTTGCTTGATATTATGACAAGATAATTTTATTTAATATAACCGATAGTATGGAGGTCTTGATTTATGAGTGAAGTAGACAAGGTATTCGAGCTTATTTCAAAAGAGGGTGTCGAGGTCGTGGATCTGCGATTTATGGATTTTCCGGGACTCTGGCAGCACCTCTCCGTACCTGTGAGGGAACTTACGAAGGAATCCTTCGATCAGGGATTTGGCATAGATGGTTCCAGTATAAGGGGCTGGCAGGCAATAAACGAATCCGACATGCTGGTAAAGCCCGTTGCTGAAACTGCTTTTATCGACCCCTTTCTCCAGGCAAAAACACTGGTCCTTATATGCAACATATGTGATCCAATCACGGGAGAGGACTATACTCGCGATCCGAGGAATATCGCAAGGAAAGCAGCTAACTATGTGAAACAGATAGGTGTTTCCGATACGGCCTACTTTGGCCCCGAGGCTGAGTTTTTCATATTCGATGACATAAGATTCGACCAGAATGCACATGAGGGATACTACCACATAGATTCAAAGGAAGGTCAGTGGAATTCGGGAAGAGTGGAAGAACCGAACCTCGGTTACAAGCCAAGGTACAAAGAGGGATACTTTCCGGTACCACCGATGGACAGTCTGCAGGATATAAGAAGTGAAATGATGCTGATACTTGAATCGATTGGAGTCGAGGTAGAGGCTCAGCATCATGAGGTAGCTACCGGAGGACAGGCAGAGATCGATATTCGCTTTGCCCCGCTCGTACAGTGTGCCGATAACCTTTTGAAGTACAAGTACGTTGTTAAGAATACCGCTCGTAAGCACAATAAGACAGTCACTTTCATGCCCAAACCGCTCTTCAATGACAATGGGAGCGGAATGCATGTTCATATGTCTCTGTGGAAGAATGGTAAGAATCTCTTTGCAGGTGATGGTTATGCTGGGTTATCCGAAACAGCGCTATATGCAATAGGAGGAATCCTGAAGCATGCCGGTTCGCTCCTCGCATTCACCAACCCGACCACCAACAGCTATAAGAGGCTGGTACCCGGTTTCGAGGCTCCTGTAAATCTTGCCTATTCAAGGCGTAACAGAAGTGCTGCGGTAAGAATCCCAATGTATTCTCCCTCTCCCAAGGCAAAGAGGCTTGAGTTTAGATGCCCTGACCCCAGTTCCAACCCCTATCTCGCCTTCTCTGCCATTTTGATGGCAGCAATCGACGGAATAATGAACAAGATGGACCCCGGAGAGCCCCTGGACAAGGATATATACGACCTGCCACCGGAAGAACTGGCAAAGGTACCGCAGACACCCGGTTCTCTGAGGGAGGCTCTGGAGAGGCTGAAGGAGGATCACGATTACCTCCTCCGTGGTGATGTGTTCACGAGTGATGTCATAGAGACATGGATAGATTACAAGATGACCCACGAGGTTCAGGAACTCGACCTGAGGCCGCATCCCTGGGAGTTTGCTCTGTACTATGATATCTGATAGGATCGTAAATCTTTACTCCCTTTAGAAACCTTAAGTCGAAAATCCGGCCGGGTTGACGAACAGTCTGCCCGGCTTTACTATATCCTCTTGTATTGAAGACTATTGAAATATTAAAGTACTGTTCCAGCCTCGAGATAGGGGAAATTAAAGATTTCCTGGATAGTTTCGACAGAAAATACCGGGAGAGCTTTACTCCCAAAGAGATCTGTAGTCATATCGAGATAGCGAAGAGAATTTCTCCGGAGAAGCCGGTGAGAGTGATCTCCCATCAGGATCGAGGACCTGAGCGAAGGATAAGCATAACGGTAATTGCCTACGACTTTTCCTCTGTTTTTTCCCTGATTACCGGGATACTCTCCTCTTCCGGAATGGATATTACGGAGGGTGAAATCTTTACGGGGAGGAAGAGAACAAGAAAGATACAAAAGCAAAGAGGCTCGAAACGCAGGAGAAGACCCGAAGGTTTAAATGTAGGTAGCCGTTTGATCGTGGATAGATTCAAAGGGTTCTTGAGGGAGGAAAGGAATATTGCCGACTGGCTTTTGCAACTTGATTTCAATTTCAGGGAAATTTTCAGGAAACTTGTGCGTGACAACGACCCTCTCTCTGCAAAGGAATATGTAAACGAGCGGGTAGCCAGGGCACTGTACCAGCTAAAACCGGAAGTTACCCGCATACTTTATCCCATAAAAATTGACTTCGACAATTCTGATCCCAACTATACCCGTATGACCGTACAGACCGAAGATACACCATTTTTTCTCTATGCAATGGGCACGGCTCTCTCTCTCCAGGGTATATCGATAGAAAATGTCTCCATTACTACGCACGAGAACAGGGTTCTCGATGATTTTCTCTTTGTAACTAACGAGGGGAAGAAGATAACGGAACCCAAACAGCTCGATCGGATAAAACTTTCTGTTCTCCTCACCAAGCAGTTTACCTATTTCCTATCCCAGTCACCCAGTCCGTATTCTGCCCTCCTGAGGTTCGAAGAACTTCTTCAGAGGGTGCTCGATCTTCCGGGAAAGGGCAGACTTCTCGAGATGCTCTTTGATGTTGATACACTGAAGTACCTGGCAAGGCTCCTCGGGATAAGTGATTTCCTCTGGGAGGATTTCATCCGTCTTCAGTACGAGACCCTTATTCCCATGCTGAAACCCCATGCACGGCAGGAATCCTTTTCAGATCTTCCCGAGCAACTCTGCAAGAAGCTGGACGAGGTGATCTCAAGGGAGGATACCCTCGAGGGTAAAGAGAGGGTTATGAACGAGTATAAGGATCGCCAGATCTTCCTGATGGATCTCAATCATATACTGCTTGATGGCTGGGATCTTAAGAAGCTAAGTATCAACCTTACCAGATTGGCAGAATGTGTGGTGGACAAGGCATTTGACCTTGCCTATCGAGCGATGAAGGAGATATATGGTGTTCCCAGGAGTGTAGCAGGCCTGGAAGCTAAATATGCAGTAATGGGATTGGGGAAGTTTGGTGGTGTTGCCTTGGGATATGCCTCGGATATAGAGATTCTCTTTCTCTACAGTGATCAGGGAAGGACGGATGGAGAGAAGAGTTTGGAAAACTCGGAGTTTTTCGAGGAACTTGTCAAAAGGGCAACTAAATTGATACATGCCAAGCGGGAGGGAATTTTTCATATAGATTTGAGATTGCGGCCCTTTGGAAGTGCCGGCCCTCTTGCCTGCAGCCTCGAACGTTTCTGTAAGTACTATGGAAGAGGCGGAAAATCACATTCCTACGAGAGACTCGCCCTGGTGAGAATGAGAAGGGTAGGAGGAGACTATGATTTTGGTAAAATGGTAGAGCGCCTGAGGGATGAGATCGTCTATACGGAGGATAGTATCGATTTAAAAGAGATAAGGAGTTTGAGGGCGAGGCAGTATAGGGAAAAGTGCAAGGGGGGAAGGTTGAATGCGAAGTTCAGTCCGGGTGCCCTTGTGGATCTCGAGTATGCGGTCCAGATGTTGCAGGTGATTCACGGGAGCCGGAACAACAAACTTAGGACCCCGGTCCTTCACGATGCCCTGGAAAGGATGGTTAAGGCGAAAATACTGGAGAGGGAAGACTTCGAACAGATTGCCGATGCATACTATTTTTTAAGGAGGTTGATAAATGCACTCAGAATGCTCAGGGGATCTGCGAAGGACCTCTTTCTTCCCGAATCGAATTCCAGGGAGTATGAACACCTTGCAAGAAGAATGGGATATACCAGTGACGACAGGTTAACGGCATCCCAACGGTTGAATATAGACTTCGAGACTAAAACGGCACTGATAAGGAAGTTCTTGAATAGGTACTTCGGAAGAGAATCTGTACCCGGGAAGGGTTTTGGAAATATTGCAGACCTGGTTCTCTCCTCTTCGATAGATGAAGAAACGGTGAAAAAGATTCTCTTGCGCGGTGGTTTTAGGGATATAAGAAGGGCGTACAAGAACTTTCGCAACCTCGGGGGTTCCGGAGAAAGAAGGAACCTCTTTGCAAAACTTGCAGTCCTTGCAAGTGACATACTAAGAAGAGTTGCCGACCCGGATGTTGCCCTTAACAACTGGGAACGTTTTGCGGGTATTTTGAACAACCCACAGCATCACTTTGAAGTACTCCTTTCACAGCCAAAGCGTCTTGAAATCATGCTGAAAATATTTTCAGACAGTGAATTTCTTGCCAATACCCTTATCAGGAATCCTGAATTCTTTGAGTGGGTTACACTTCCTGAAAATGTGGGAAAAGTGCGTACCAGGGAATCGATAACGATGGATTTCATGGAACTGGCATCCTCTGCGGATGAAGACGAGGAATGGATGAATGCTTTGAGGATTATGAAGAGAAGGGAAATTTTGAGAATCGGTACAAGGGATCTCTGTCTCGGGAAACCAATCGAGGAAATAATGTTTGAGTTGTCCGAACTGGCAGAGAGTTGTATCCGGCTCTCTCTGGGGCGTGCAACGGGGGAGGAGCAAATCCATGAAAATCTCTGCATACTAGCTTTCGGAAAGCTCGGAGGCAGGGAGCTAAATTACAGTTCCGACATAGACCTCTTTTTTGTCTATGACGATACTTCGGTGGAAGACGGGTTCAGGGAGAAAGCTGCCGATGTGGCCAGGCGTGTACGGGTCTACCTTTCCGGGCATACTGCTGAAGGGTATGCCTACAGGGTTGATTTGAGGTTACGGCCCTACGGGAGTTCAGGGGAACTGGTACAGCCGGTTACTTCGGTAATCGAATACTTCAAGAAAAATGCAAGGCCCTGGGAGGTTCAGGCATTGATAAAACTTAGACCCGTAGGAGGGAATATCAAACTGGGAGAGAGTATTGTATCCGTACTTCGGGAAGTAGCTTTCGAAAGGTATGGCAAGAATCAATATAAAGAATCGATATCAAAAATGCGTGTGATGGGTGAGAAGGGTGGCAACCTTGCCGATAGTGACCAGATCGATGTGAAAAACGGCAGGGGTGGAATAAGGGATATTGAATTCCTCCTTCAGGGACTTCAACTCTTTCATCTGGCTGGCAGACCCGGTGAGATTACAGGTAATACCTTGGAGGCTATGGATAAACTTGTAGAAATGAAAATCCTGGGGAGGGAAGAGGCCGAGGAATTGAGGGAGCATTACCTCTTCTTGAGGAGGGTGGAACATTACCTTCAGATATACGGTGACAGGCAGAAGCATGCAATTACTCAGGATGATCTGGAGGGGATTGCAAAGAGAATGGTAGACAGCACGGTGAAGAGAGAAGATTTCATTGCAGATCTCAATCACAGGTTGGAGAGGGTGAGAGATTATTTCATACGGACTCTTTCTCCAGAATAAAGATCACCTCGGTCGCTCGCAAGTTGGGAAGAAAACCTGAAATTATTTTACCCTCTCTGATGTCGATTTCCCTGATTATTTTTATATTGTTCTCCCTGCAGAGTTCTATGAAATCGTTTCTCGTGCAGAGGTGGATGTTGGGTGTGTTGTACCACTGGTAGGGAAGGTCCTTCGTTACGGGCATTCTCCCCCTAAACAGAAGTTGGAGTATCAGCTTGTAATGGCCAAAGTTGGGAAATGAAATAATGGCCCTCTTTCCCACTCTAAGCATCTCGTTGAGCACCAGGATTGGCTTGTGAGTAACCTGGAGTGTCTGGTTGAGGATCACGTAATCGTAGCTCTTGGAGCCGTAATCCTTTAATCCTTCATCGAGGTTGCCCTGGAAAACAGAGATGCCCTTGGATATACAGAGCATTATCATTCTCTCCTCTATGTCGACACCTCTTCCCTTGACATTCTTTTCCCTCATGAGTCGTAGAAGGAGCTCCCCGTCACCGCAACCGAGATCCAGCACTGTGCTGTTCTCTTCTATGAGGTTCGTTATTATTCCGTAATTCAAGTGTGGCCTGTCTTTATCAGTCATTGATACTTTCCAGAAATGCTCTTATTATCTTTGTCTGTCTGCTCTTTTCAAGAAGAAAGGAATCATGCCCGTAAGGGCTGTTAAGCTGTATGTATGATACATCCCTTCCGCTCTTCATCATGGAAAAGACCATCTCCTTGGACTGGTATGGCGGGTACAACCAGTCGGTTGAAAAGGAAACCACCAGGTACTTTGCCCTTGCCCGTGCAAAGGCATTGGCAAGGCTTCCGTAAGGCTCCCCGAGGTCGAAGTAATCCATTGCCTTGGTAATGTAGAGGTATGAGTTTGCATCGAAACGCTCAACGAACTTGTCTCCCTGGTGCTGCAGGTAGCTTTCAACCTCGAATTCGTTGGTGAAATCGAAGCCGTAGTTCTCTCTCGTCTGAAGTCTCCTGCCGAATTTCATGCCCATGGAAAGATCCGAGAGATATGTGATATGCCCCACCATTCTCGCTATCGAGAGACCCCTGGCAGGGATCGATTTCCCGTAGTAATCTCCTCCTTGCCAGTTGGCATCGGACATTATTGCATTCCTACCGACAGCATCGAAGGCAATGCCCTGAGCGGTAAGACGGGCAGTAGAAGCGAGAATTATTGCTGATCTCACCATTTCAGGGTATCTCACACTCCATTCCAAGGCCTGCATGCCACCCATGGAGCCCCCTGCCACAGAGTACAGGGAGGATATTCCAAGGTGCCTGACAAGGTGAAACTGTGCCTTTACCATATCCCCGATTGTCACAACGGGGAAGGACAGGCCGTAGGGTTTACCCGTATCGGGATTTATGGAAGAAGGTCCCGTCGACCCCTGGCAGCCGCCAATGACATTGGAACATATAACGAAGTACCTCTTCGTGTCGAATGCTTTTCCGGGTCCTATCATGTGATCCCACCAGCCCGGGGTTTTGTCGGACTCGGAGTGATACCCGGCTGCATGTGCATCACCGGAGAAGGCGTGCAAGATGAGGATTGCATTGGATTTGTCGGAATTCAACTCTCCGTAAGTCTCGTAACGCAGGTTTATCGGACCGAGCTTTTTTCCACTCTCCAGCACAAGTTCATTAGGTGGGTAGGCAAATGTAAAATCCTGTGGCACCACCAATCCTACGGATGCTTCTTTCGGGAAAGTTTCTTCGTACTTTTTGACGGTCTTTTTCTCGCTTTCAAGGCCTTTTTCAGATCCTTTACCAGGGGGAACTTCCTCAGGTAGTGCATTACCTGTAGCGGCGAGGGTATTATCGTTATGGTTGTCTCTCCCATTCAATCCCATATTGGTGGTATCCTATTGGTTGCAACTTTTGTTGTCAAGTTGTATTTTATTTAACCAGGAGCAATTCAGCGTGATTTTTGGTTTTGAAAAGAGATTTGTTTTTCCGGCGACATTGGGTTTCCCGCTTATTCTTCTCCTCTTGCTACTCCTCTTGTTTTCCTTCTCCTTGTCCGGTTGTGTATCGGCAACAAGCCGGGAAGAGCTTGCAAGGGAGTATTACAACCTTGGCAATGCATATTTCGAAATAGGAGAATTTAAGAAGGCGATAGGTTATTATGAGAAAGCCTACAACTATGATAGCTCCTTGAAGAGTACCAGTTATAACCTGGCTCTGTCCTATATAAAGACCAATGATTTGGAAGCTGCAATTGGAACATTGAAGAATTTACTCGAGGGAGACCCTGAGAACCTGAAGGTTCTCGAAGCGCTTGCCTATGCATATCATCTGGATGGTAACGATGAAAGTGCAGTCACTATTCTTGATAGGATTTTAGAAATCTCACCTGAAAATACCGATGCCCTGAATAATAAGGGAATAATCTTGTGGGACAGCAAGGATTATGCGGGTGCCGAGGAGAACTTCCGGAAGATACTGAAATACGATCCGGAAGATACCGACACAAAATTCAACCTTGGTAAACTGTTGATAGAGGCAGGACAGATCGAAGAGGGACTCTCTTTCCTGGAGGATTATGCTCAGGCAAGACCTGATGATTGGGAAGTATTCATGTTACTCGGTCATACATATGAAAAACTTGAGATGTACGAAAAATCTCTCGAAGCCTTCAACCTTGCAACTTCCATAAAGAAGGATACCGCCGAGGCATGGTTCGAAAGCGCAAAGATTCTTCTTACCAAGGTAGAGGATCCGGATAAAGGGCTTGTGCATTTGAAAGAGGCGCTGAATCTCGGGTTCAAGGATTTGGATAAATTGAGGGGTCTCCTCAAATCAGAAGACCTTATGGAGAAGGACAAAGTTAAGGAGTTATTGGAGGAAAAGGGAATCAGAATAAAAGAATAATCAAGATAGTATTTTCCCAATCTGTTCCATGGAGTAGTCCGGGTTTACAGAGGAGTCGATATCATACAAAATCCCCTTTGTCCTGTAGTATTCTATAAGGGGCAATGTCTGTTTTTCATATACATTGAGACGTTTTTCTATTGATTCTATCTTGTCGTCGTCTCTCTGGTAAAGTTTGCCGCCACATATGTCACAGATACCCTCGACCTTCGGAGGAAAATCCGTTACATGGTATATTGCACCGCACTGGCTGCATATTCTCCTTCCCGAGAGCCTTCTTATTATCTCTTCACGTGGGATATTGAAATTTATCACAGCATCTATACTTGTGATTTCGGAGAGAGAATCTGCCTGAATAATAGTTCGGGGAAAACCATCCAGGATAAAGCCTCTCTCGGTGTCTTTTTTCCCCAGCCTCTCCTTGACGAGTGAAATGGTAAGATCATCGGGAACGAGCTCGCCGCTCTCCATTATCCTTTTCACCCTACTTCCGAGTTCTGAACCACTCTTTGCAGCCTCTCTGAAGATGTCTCCCGTGGATATCTGCGGTATTTGGTACTTTTCTGCTATTTTCTTGGCAACTGTTCCCTTCCCCGCGCCCGGCGGACCGAGAAGAATCAACCTGTATTTTTTCATGCTGTCTCCTTTAAGTTAGATTTGTCTGCAATGTATCTGTACTGCCTCTCCTCGCCGAAGCGGCTTTCATCGAATACATTCTTTATCATGTAATGTGTGGAACATTCCTTTGAACAGTATTCGCCTCTGTAACCCTCTCCCCTGGGAAAGTATCTGCCGCAATTTATACACCTGTCGAATTTGAGGCTACACTCCTCCGAGCAATATCCTCCCGGTATAGCATCATCTGTAGTGATGTATCTTCCGCATGTCCTGCATCTGATATACTTTGGAATATCCATCTTCCCTGTCTTTATTTGTCTTTCATATACTCGCTATATCCCCATTTTGTTCCCGCTATGTTCATACAGTGTCCCTGCTATGTCCATACGATGTCCCAGCTACCCCGTTATGTCCCTGCGGAGAAGTCCTTTTCATATGCCTTCTGTTCCTCGGTAAGGGAATCTATCTTTATTCCCATTGTGGAGAGTTTTATGGCAGCAATTTCCTCGTCCTGATCGTGTGAAACGTCGTACACACCTCTTTCGAGATTCTTCCCCTCTCTTGCAAGGTAGATCAGTGCCATAAACTGATTGGCAAAAGACATGTCCATCACCTCTGAGGGATGCCCTTCGGCCGCGGCGAGGTTTACCAGCCTTCCCTTTGCAAGGAGATATATCCTTTTTCCGTCCTTCAACTTGAACTCTTCATTGTTCGGGCGTATTTCCCGTGAAGATTCAGAAAGTTCTTTCAGTTCATCGAGGTTCAGTTCGCAGTCGTAGTGTCCCGTGTTGCATATTATGGCACCGTCTTTCATCTTTTCAAAGTGCCTCTTCTTTATCACGTCCTTCATACCCGTTGCCGTAATAAAAACATCTCCCACCTCTGCCGCCTCGTCCATCGTCATCACCCGGAAACCTTCCAGTGTTGCCTTTAGCGCAGATATGGGGTCGACTTCGGTTACTATCACCTGGGCACCCATTCCCCTGGCCCTCATGGCAGTTCCCCTGCCACAGTGTCCGTAACCGGCCACAACGAAATTCTTTCCGGCTATCAGTATCGATGTTGCCCGGAGTATGCCGTCTATGGAGGATTGCCCCGTTCCGTATACATTGTCGAAGTCCCATTTGGTTTCCGCATCATTTACGGCAATTATTGGATATAGAAGCTTCTCTGCTTCTGCCATTGCCCGCAACCTGTGAACACCTGTTGTAGTCTCTTCCGTTCCGCCTAGGATCCCTTCGGCTAGTTCGGGTTTTTTGTTGTGTACCCGAAAGATCAGGTCTGCTCCGTCGTCAAGGGTGAGAGTGGGTTTTATTTCAAGGGTCTTGTCTATGCACCAGTAGAACTCTTCCACACTTTGCCCGTGCCAGGCATAGATGCTGATACCTTCCGAGGCAAGGGCTGCAGCCACGTCGTCCTGAGTGGACAGAGGATTGCAGCCGCTCCAGCATACCTCTGCTCCTGCCGTTCTGAGCGTTTTAACGAGTACGGCTGTCTCCTTCGTTACATGAAGGCAGCCGGAAATCCTCATCCCTTTCAGGGGTTTTGTCTCTGAATATTTTTTTCTAAGTTCCATAAGGACAGGCATTCGTGATTCAGCCCATTCTATCTTCAACTTTCCTTCATCAGCAAGTGCTATGTCCTTCACCTTGTAATTACTCAAATTGGTACCTCTCGTATTTTGCTATATTTTAAAACAAGTTTATTCACGAAAATTATATTAGTCAACAAATAAAAGAAAATGTAGTATACTGATATTTGAAACACAGTGGATGGCCCATTTTAGGATTAATGATTATCAGATTTAAGGAGGTGAAATAAGTGAGTTTCTGGAAAGGTGTAGAGGATATTTTCAACCAGGGGGTTTCCATTTCCAAGGAAGCTTTTGACAAGGCAAAGGAAAAGGCAAAGGAACTAGGAGACAAGGGTGTAATAAAACTGGAGATTACTCAACTGGAAAGAGAGGCAAGTAAAAAATCTCTTGAGCTAGGGAGGAAGGTCTATGAGCTGCTTGTGAAAGAGGGAAAGAACACGGTATCGAAAAGCACTCCCGGAATAAAGGACCTGATAGAAGACCTGAAGGATCTCGAAGCAAGGGTGGACAAAAAGGAAAAAGAATTGAAAAAATTGCAATAACCTTGCTTTCACCTATTGACTTTTTGTTTGCACTGTATTATCTATATACACGCTATACACGTAATTCTTTTTCACTTGAAAAGAATCGGTAATCGCCGGTTCTTTTTGTGTCTAGATGATCTTGACTGAGTGAAAAAAAAGAGTATAGATTATAGTTCGCCTGGCGGAGAGCCGGGTGGAGATAAGAAGGTCTTTGACAGGAAAGGGAAGGGGGATAAGGGAAGGGATTTAAGAGGCTAGGTAAGGAATAGTTGGCATGTCTTTATGGCATGTCATAGAAAATAACGGAGAGTTTGA
>Ga0256830_1000118_pt1 | contig 70198 bp, 43 predicted proteins | sample 128326metaG_FD_190537 | JGI IMG/M metagenome (GOLD analysis project Ga0256830, IMG submission 190537) | Hydrothermal vent microbial communities from Lau Basin, Pacific Ocean - 128-326 | ecosystem: Environmental > Aquatic > Marine > Hydrothermal vents | place: Pacific Ocean: Lau Basin | collected... | reverse complement strand
GAAGCGGGGTCGGATATTGTCGAAACGAATACTTTTGGGGGGACGGGCATCGTCTTGGCAGAATATGCCCTTGAAAACAAGGTTTTGGAGATCAACCGGCGCGGCGCAGAAATCGCACGCCAAGCCGCCGAAAAGTTTTCAAGTATCGAACGGCCGCGTTTTGTTGCCGGTTCGATGGGGCCGACGACCAAAGCCATTACGGTAACGGGCGGCGTAAGCTTTGAACAATTGGTCAACGATTTTGACATGCAGGCAAGAGGGCTTATTGAAGGCGGCGTGGATCTGCTGCTTTTGGAGACGGCGCAAGATACGCTGAATTTGAAAGCCGGTGTGATCGGAATTTTAAATGCCCAAAAAGTTGTGGGGATCGCGCCCCCTATCATGATTTCCGCGACGATTGAAGCGACCGGAACAATGTTGGCGGGTCAGGGCGTTGAGGCGCTTTACACTGCGCTCGAACATTTCCCCTTGTTTTCCATCGGATTGAATTGCGCGACAGGTCCAGAATTTATGACCGATCATATTCGCGCACTTTCCGGGATGGCCTCATGTTTCGTCAGCGTATACCCCAATGCGGGCCTGCCCAATGAAGACGGTCAATACGAAGAATCACCGGAAGGGCTTGCGCAAAAACTGTCCCGTTTTGTGGACGAAGGCTGGGTCAATATTATCGGCGGCTGCTGTGGCACCACGCCGGCACATATTGCCCGGATTGCAAACATGGTCCGGGGCCGAGCCCCGCGTGTTGCAAATCCGGTGAAACGCACGAGCGTTTCGGGCATCGATTTTTTGCAAATCGAAGATGAAATGCGGCCGATTATCGTGGGAGAGCGCACCAATGTTATCGGCAGCCGGAAATTTAAACGGCTCATCATCGAAGGCAAGATCGAGGAAGGCGCTGAAATCGGGCGCGCGCAGGTCAAAACCGGGGCACAGGTGATTGATGTCTGCATGGCCAATCCCGATCGGGATGAAGCCGCCGATTTTGATGTTTTTATTCAGGAGCTGAATAAAAAAGTCAAAGCCCCGATCATGATCGACTCGACCGATGCCGAAGTCACGGAGATCGCGCTCAAACATTGTCAGGGCAAGTGCATCATCAACTCGATCAATCTGGAAGAAGGCGAAAGCCGCTTTGAGCAAATTGTGCCGCTGCTCAAAAAATACGGCGGCGCAGTCGTGGTGGGCTGCATCGATGAAGATCCCGATCAGGGCATGGGGGTGACGCGGAAGCGCAAAATGGAGATCGCCGAGCGTTCGTATCGCTTGCTCACAGAGAAATACGGCATCGCGCCGAACGACATCATTTTTGATCCGCTTGTTTTTCCCGTCGGCACGGGCGATGACAACTACATCGGTTCCGCGGCGGAAACCATTGAAGGCATTCGCCTCATCAAAACCGCATTTCCTGAAGTGAAGACTGTTTTAGGCATCAGCAATGTTTCTTTTGGTTTGCCACCCGCAGGTCGCGAAGTGCTCAACGCTGTCTTTCTTTATCACACGGTTCAGGCGGGTCTCGACTACGCCATCGTGAATTCGGAGAAATTGGAACGTTATCCCTCGATTCCCGCTTACGAGCGCAAGCTTTCTGAAGACCTGCTTTTTTGGCGGGGCGATGATCCTGTCGCGGCCTTCGCCGCGCATTTCAAAACAAAAAAAACTGTGGCCCGACAAGACAAACCCAAGCTGCCGCTGGATGAACGCTTGTCGCAATACATCGTCGAAGGCTCGAAGGACGGCCTGATTGACGATTTAAACCTGAAGCTCAAAGAAATGAAGCCGCTGGACATTATTAACGGCCCCTTGATGGCGGGCATGGCCGAAGTCGGACGACTCTTTAATGCCAACGAATTGATCGTTGCCGAAGTGCTTCAGTCGGCCGAGGCCATGAAGGCGGCGGTCAAATACCTTGAGCCCTTAATGGAAAAAGGGGATACCGGCAGCCGGGGCAAAGTGATTCTTGCAACCGTAAAAGGTGACGTGCACGACATCGGCAAAAACCTGGTCGAAATCATTCTTTCAAATAACGGTTTTGAAGTGGTGAACCTGGGCATTAAAGTCCCGCCGGAAACCTTAGTGACCGCCGTGCGCGAAAATAAGCCCGACATGATCGGGCTTTCAGGGCTGCTTGTGAAATCGGCGCACCAAATGGTCACCACGGCAAAAGACTTAAAACAAGCGGGTATTGATCTTCCCATCCTCGTGGGTGGTGCGGCGCTGACGCGACGTTTTACGAATCTTAAAATTGCAAGTGAATATGTCGGTCCGGTCTTGTACGCCAAAGACGCAATGGACGGACTGGCTTTGGCCAATCGGCTTTCCGATGATTCGGAGCGTCCGGCGCTACTCGAAAAGCTGGCGGCCGAAACGGCGCAGATCGCAAACGACCGTGACGCGAAAAAGAAAAAATCACTTGCCGAAACCGGGCCCCCGACAGCGCCCTTGCGCTCAAAGGTGCGCCGTGATGTGCCGCTGCCTAAGGCGCCGGATTTTGAGCCGCATGTGATTCGAAACGGCGCGCTTTCGGAAATTTTTTCCCTCATTAATCCGTCCATGCTTTACGGCAATCATCTGGGTTTGAAAGGCAATCCGGAACGGCTGCGTTCCGAAGGCGACGAAAAAGCAACAAAATTGTTTAAATCGGTCGAGGCGATGAAAAAAGAAGTGCTGAACGAAGGTCTTCTCAGCGCACAGGGTTTGTACCGTTATTTCCCCTCTCAGGCCGATGGAAACGACCTGCTGATCTATGACCCCGAAAATCGTGAACGGGTACTGGAACGCTTTCACTTTCCGAGGCAGCAGGGCGGCGAGCATCTTTGCCTTTCGGATTACTGTCGAGAAACCGCTTCGGAAGAGCAGGATTCCGTCGCCCTCTTCGTGGTGACGCTGGGCCGCGGCGTGCGTGCGCTTTCGGAGAAGTGGAAGACGGCGGGGGACTATTTGCGGTCCCACCTCTTACAGGCCCTGGCGATTGAGGGCGCGGAAGGGTTTGCCGAATGGATGCATCAAAAAATTCGTGCCGGCTGGGGTCTGCCCGACCCGGAAGATATAACAGTACGTGAAATCTTAAAAAACAAATATCAGGGCATTCGTGTCAGTTTCGGCTACCCGGCCTGTCCGGATATGTCTGACCAGGAAAAGCTCTTCCGGCTCTTAAATGCGGAGCATGAAATCGGTGTGCATTTGACCGAAGGATTTATGATGGACCCGGAGGCCTCGGTTTCTGCGATGGTCTTTCATCATCCGGAGGCGAAGTATTTCCGCGCAGACCGGGAAAACGGATAAGCGGTTTTAGATTTTATTTGCGCAGATTGTTCTCACCTTGAAACGGTTTCGATTTGGTATTTCTCTTTCAGCGTGCCGGTGACATAGGCCAGGTTGGCGAGTGATTTGTTGTAGTCAATGACGGCCTTCAATTCATTGCCCTTTGCGTCGGCGAGATCGTCCTGAAATTCGAGCAAATCATGGCTGCTGATCAAGCCCAACTTAAAACGCTCATTGCCTGCGGCAAGCTGTTCTTGTGCCAGTTCCCGTGCCCGTTTGGTCGCCTTGATGCGTTGTAAGTCGGTTTGCACGCGGCGCAGGCCCTCCTTGGTTTCCAGGGTAATTTGCTGGATGCGCTTTTGCCGGTCAAAGAGCACCTGCTTCAATTTGATCCGTTCGCGTTGCAGGTCGGCGCGTGCCGCCTGGTTGCCGATGGGAAAAGAGAGCACCAGTCCCGCTTCCCATTGACGAAAACGGCCGGATTCGATTTGCTCCGCTTCATCCGGGAGATCTTTGCCGAGGCCGTTTAAGCCGACGCTGCCCACCAGATCGAGCGAGGGAAAGAGCCGGTTTTTTGCAATTTTTGCGGAAAGCCGCTGGTTGTGAAGCATGAGTTCATTCTCTTCAATTTCAGGGCGTTGGGTGACCGCCGATTCAAGCAAGCTTGCTGCGTCGAGGACTTGGCGGGCCTCGACGGGCTGATCCGTCGGAAAAATGGACGGCGGTGCGATCAGGGCCTGTCCGGGCAGGTTCAGCAAAACCCGGAGCCGGTCTTCCGTATCATGCACACCCTTTTCCGCAACAAAAACCGCTTCTTCGCGAGAGGCGACTCCGGCTTCCGAAACGAGAATTTCGATGGGGGGCAGCAGCCCCAGTTCGACTTTGGCCCGACCGGAGCGCAGGAGTTGTTTCGCCGAGTCCAGGGTTTGCTTCCGGACTTGAAGGTTTTTGATTTGAAACACCAGATCCCAGTACGCTGTGCTGACATCTAAAATAAGGCGTGTGACCTGCAATTCAAAAGCAGTCTCTGAAATAGCGATATTCGTATTGGCCAGTCGCAGGGGGGCTTCGGTCACTTCCACGCCGAAATCTTTCAGAAGCGGTTGCGTGAAGGAGAGCACGAGATCGCCGCGAAAGGTCGGATTCACGGCTTGAAAAGACGCCTTGGATCGGAATTGCCGAAAGACGAGGTCGGCCTTTCCCCCGGAACGGAATCGCCGGTTGATACCCGCGTTAAAGCGTTGATTTTCCTGGATAATACGGGTGGTGCCGCTGGGTCCTGTTTCAATCAGGGAGCTTGAACTGCGTATAGTGCGGTCCGCACGGAGATCAAAAGAAAGTGCGGGATCAAACTGAGCCGCTTCCCAGGCGAAGGCCGAGTCCTGCAAGCGCACATTTTCACGCTCGGCCTGGATGCCGATGTTATTATGGAGTGCGGTTTTCACGGCTTCCGCAAGCGATAAAGAAAGCGGGGATGCGGCTTTTGCCGTGCGGAGCGTGCCTGCGTCGCGCACACAATAAATTGCGAGAAAAAAAAAGCAGATCTTGCAGAGCTTGAACATCATCCCTCTGACGCAGAAAAACCGCAATGCGCTTTTGTTTGGGCGGGCAGTGCAAGTATGCACCGCCGCGATGGGAGAATATCAAAAGCAGGATGAACTTTCAATTTTAAGGGGGCGGCCAAAATCAATCGCTGATTTTGGGGATGGCCTGTCTATGCCCGTTTTGAAACATCTTTTTGAATGGACAAGGCTTTTCCAAACTTAACCCCAAATAAGCGGTTGAATGAAAGCGTTCATGAAAAAACCCCGTCAGCTTGGTAGGTATTTTGAATGCTCGGATGATGAACACTTGTCCCATCTCCAATTCCTATCGCCGATCCTGGGACATAAGATCGAATTGTAACCTAAGCCCTAAAACGATACAATACCTTCAAACGAGGGGGGAGCCCATGCCGTCGGCCTGCGCCTGCGACCTTCCTGTCTCCTTGACAAGCTGTTTGGGAGGTTGCTACTCTGATTTTGAGAAGAATTTGCCTTTGCAATACACAACACTCAAGCAATCGATTCGAGCGGAACTGTTGCTTCGAAAGCGCGCGCTCAGTGCGGCGGAGCGCCAGCAAAAAAGCCGGGGCGTATTGCAATTATTACTGCAACTTCATCAATTTCGAGAAGCGCGAGTCATCCACCTTTATCTTTCACATGCCACAGAAGTCGAAACGGACACGCTCTTTCATCTCGCGCGCCGCATGAACAAACAGGTCGCCGTTCCGGTGATAGAACTTCAAAAAAAATCGCTCCGGTTTTCCGAATTAAAGGTCCTGGATTCCGACGTGTTGGAGCCGGGACCATTTAAAATTCGTCAGCCCCGCACGGATTTTCAAAAAAGGGTCGATCCGAAAAGCATCGACCTTTGGATTATGCCGGGGGTCGGATTTGACCTCCAGGGCAACCGCCTGGGACAGGGCGGAGGCTATTATGACCACGTCCTTCAAAATATCGACAAACCGCGGGTCGGACTTGCATTTGAAATCCAAATCATCCCGCATCTCCCTGTTGAAACAAGCGATGTGCCTGTGGATTATGTTATTACAGAAAAACGCACCATCGTATGTAGAAGACCCGCTGATTAAGGAGGAAACAATCCGTGACCGCAATGAAAATTAATGGCAAACTGATCGCACAGGCCGTGCGCGAAGAGATTCAACGAGAAATCGAGACCCAGGCGATAAAAGAGACCCCGGGACTTGCCGTCATCCTGGTAGGTGAGGATCCCGCGTCTACAATTTATGTGCGCAATAAAAGAAAAATGTGTGACGCCGTCGGCATTTACTCGGAACAGTATACGCTGCCGGAAGACAGTTCGGAATCCGAAGTCTTGCACTTAGTTGAAGATTTGAATCAAAACACAAAAATCCACGGTATTTTAGTCCAGTTGCCGCTTCCGAAACAAATTGATTCGCGCCGCATCCTGGACGCCGTCAGCCCCGAGAAAGATGTGGACGGTTTCCATTATTTGAATGTCGGCAAGTTAGTCGCCAATCGCCCGGGTTTTGTCTCCTGCACGCCCTTGGGCATTATCGAATTGCTCGAGCGTTCTAAAATTGAAATTAAGGGCGCACATGCCGTTGTTGTCGGACGAAGCGACATCGTCGGGAAACCGGCGGCGTTGTTGCTGCTGCATCGTCATGCGACGGTAACACTCTGTCATTCCAAAACGCGTGATTTAGCCGCAGTCTGCCGCGAAGCCGATATCCTTGTTGCCGCGATTGGGCGGCCGCAGTTTATCACCGAAAAAATGGTAAAACCGGGCGCAACCGTCATCGACGTCGGCATCAACCGGCTGCCGGACGGCCATCTCTCGGGCGATGTTGATTACGATCCCGTAAGTCAAGTGGCCGGGGCAATTACACCCGTGCCCGGCGGTGTCGGACCGATGACCATCGCCATGCTGCTTTCCAACACGCTTCAGTCTGCAAAATGGGCGGAAGCCCGTGCGAAACCCTCCGGAAAGCGCGGACATACAAAAGAATAAAATCATGAACAAGAAACACATCACCGTGCCGGCACTTCTGAAAAAAAAAGAAGACGGCGAAAAAATCGTCGTGCTGACGGCTTACGACTTTCCTTTCGCAAAATTGGCCGACGAAGCAGGCATGGACATCATCCTGGTCGGGGACACGCTCGGCATCGTGGTACAGGGGCAGGAAAGCACGCTGCCGGTTACAATGGATCAGATGGTCTATCACACCCGGATGGTCGCCCGCGCTGCAAAACAAGCCCTGGTCGTTGCAGACATGCCTTTTATGTCTTATCAAAGCGGCATGGAAGACACACTCAAAAACGCAGGGCGCCTGATGAAAGAAGGCGGCGCGGCCGCAGTGAAGTTTGAGGGCGGTGTCGGTATCACCGACCGTGTGGAAATGCTCAGCCGTTACGACATGCCCGTGATGGCCCATATCGGACTCACACCGCAATCCGTTCATCGCATGGGCGGCTACAAGGTGCAGGGACGCAGTGCGGGGCAAGCCCGGCAATTGATTGATGACGCCAAACAACTCGAATCCGCAGGCGCCTTCTCGATTGTGCTGGAAGGCATGCCCAATGCGCTTGCGAAAACGATCAGCGAAACCCTCCGCATTCCCACCATCGGCATCGGCGCAGGCCCGCACTGCGATGGACAGGTGCTTGTCATGCACGACCTGCTGGGGCTTTTTACCCGTTTTCATCCCAAATTTGTCCGGCGGTATGCCGATTTTACAGCCATCGCCAAGGAAGCCTTTTCCCGTTATGGCTCAGACGTGCGCACCGGTAAATTTCCAAACGAAGCAGAAGGCTACGAATGAATTCCATCTCAGCTCATAACAAAAAACTGATCGTCGTGGGCGGCGGTCTCGCCGGTTCCGAAGCGGCGTGGCAAGCCGCCGAACGCGGCGTCGAGGTTACGCTCTATGAAATGCGCCCCGTCAAACTCACACCCGCACATGAAACAGGACAACTGGCGGAACTCGTTTGCAGCAACTCCCTCGGCTCGCTCAACGCCGTCAGCGCACCCGGACTCTTAAAAGAAGAGATGCGCCGACTCGGCTCACTCATCATCCGCACAGCGGAAGAAACCGCCGTGCCCGCAGGCGGCGCCTTGGCGGTGGACCGCGATCGGTTTTCTGCTGCGGTTTCAGAAGCGATTAAAACGCATCCCCGTATTACCGTGCTGCACGAAGAAGTTAAGGAGATGCCGCCCGAAGGCACGGTCGCAATTGTTTCCTCCGGACCGCTCACCTCCGAACCCTTGACAGAGTCCTTACAACAGGCGGCGCAAACGGAACATCTTTATTTTTATGATGCGATTTCACCCATTCTCGAAGCCGACAGCATCAACATGGAGATCGTTTTCCGCGCCTCCCGCTATAACAAAGGCGGCGCCGATTACCTCAATTGCCCCATGACCGGGGCCGAGTACGACCGTTTTCACGCGGCCCTCATGGCGGGCGAACGGGTCAAGGCAAAACCTTTTGAAAAAATCAACTATTTTGAAGGCTGTCTGCCCATCGAAGTCTTGGCTGAGCGGGGAAAAAAAACACCGCTTTTCGGGCCGATGAAACCCGTCGGACTGATTGATCCCCGAACGGGACAACAACCTTTTGCCGTCGTTCAACTCCGTGCGGAAAACCGTTTTGGCACCGCTTACAGCCTGGTCGGCTTTCAAACCAAGATGACCTGGCCTGCACAGCGCCGTATTTTCAGCATGATTCCGGGCCTTGAAAGCGCCTCCTTCCTGCGTCTTGGCAGCCTGCATCGCAACACCTTTTTGAATTCCCCCCGGATTTTGACCGAAACCCTGCAACTTCGCACGCAACCCGGTTTGTTTTTGGCAGGGCAAATCGTCGGCGTGGAAGGCTATGTTGAGTCTGCGTCAATGGGTTATCTCGCGGGCATGAACGCCGCGCGGATTTTATCGGGAGAAAAAGCTGCCGTGCCGCCGGAAAGCACTGCGCACGGGGCACTCATTCAATACATCACAAAGAGCGATCCGGCGTTTTTTCAACCGATTAACAGTAATTTTGGGCTTTTTCCACCTGTCGCACCGCTCAAAAAAGGCCGTTACAAAATGAAAAAAGCGGAACGCAATCAAAAGATCGTGACCCGCGCATTGGATGAGCTCTCCTTATGGATCACGCAATACGGGATTTTGAACACCATCTCAAAATAGAGCGGAATGTTTCGCCGCACACCTTACGGAGCTATCTTTCAGACCTTGCGGCATTTCGCGCCCATCTGCTTTCACAACAAAGGGCATTGTGCCAAAACACAGCCCCGCAAACAGGCGAAAAAAAACCGCTTCACGTGGATCTCACAAAAATCGATTATTTGATCATCCGGGGTTTTCTCGCCGCCCAGCGAAAAAAGGGCCTGCAAAAAAGCTCGATGGCGCGCAAACTTACGGTCTTGCGTACTTTTTTTGATTACCTCGTCCGAAAAGGTCGGCTTTCAGGCAATCCCGCAAAGCAGGTTTCAAGTCCGAAAGCGGAAAAACCCCTGCCTGAATTTTTAACCGTGGATCAGGCCTGCACCCTTGTTGTATTGCCCAAGGGCGAGGGTTGGCGCAACTTGCGTGACCGGGCGATTTTGGAGACCTTTTATTCCACCGGTATCCGGATTTCGGAATTGGTCGGCCTCTCGGACCGTGATCTTCACATGCCTTCCGGCATCATTCGTGTTTTGGGCAAAGGCCGAAAGGAACGCATTGTGCCCATCGGTGCAAAGGCAGTTGAAGCCATTCAGGCTTATCTCAGGGCACGGCCGGTCGGCGCAAAGGGCCTTTTTTCCAATCATCGCGGCGGACGCTTGACCGCCCGCGGTGTCAGCCGCATCGTCAAATCCTACCTTCGTCAAATCGACCGGCCCGGCGCAAGTCCGCACACCCTTCGCCACACTTACGCCACCCATTTACTTGAAGGAGGAGCCGATTTGCGTGCCGTGCAAGAGCTGTTGGGGCACGCAAGCCTTTCCACCACGCAGCGTTACACGCATCTGCAAACAGATCACCTGATGCAGGTATACGATCAATCCCATCCGCGAAAATCTTAGAGAATTCAAATCCTTATGGAGGAAAAACCATGAACGTATTCGAAAAACCAAGCGGCGTTGACCATGATATTATCAAAAACCTGGGACCCTTCAGTCCATTGGCCGGCACCTGGGAGGGCGACAAGGGCATTGATATTGCCCCCGCAAAAACGGGTCCCGTCGAAACGCGCTTCCGGGAACGCCTCATTCTTGAACCCATGGGCCCGGTCATCAACGGCCCGCAAGTGCTTTACGGCCTGAGATACGCAACAACGGCCTGGCCGCTCGGAGAAGAAAAAGCCTTTCACGAAGAAACGGGATATTGGCTCTGGGATGCCAAGGAGCAACAAGCCATGCGTTGTTTTATTGTGCCGCGCGGGGTTGTGGTCAACGCAGGAGGCCATTCGGATTTACACAGCACAAGCATCGAGTTGTCCGCCGAAGCCGGATCGGAAACCTACGGCATTCTATCCAATCCTTTCTTGGATGAGGCCTTTAAAACCGTACGTTATGATTTGAGACTGACCTTACACGAAGACGGCAGCTTCAGTTACACGGAAGATACCGTCTTGAAAATACACGGCCGGGAAGCCTTGTTCCATCATACCGACCAAAACCGCTTGACCCGGTGTGCTTAAGGAAGCTCTGATTAACCCAAGATCAGCGATTGATTTTGGGATTAAGCCCTACATTGATTTTTGTCCATGTGGATGTTATTTTAAATCCTGTTATAACAACCGTTTTGAGGTGTTCTTATGCTGAAGCACATCAGAGAAGGGGCGATTGATAACCCTTGGTTTTTTCGAATCATCATGTTGGGCATTGCCGCCGTCTTTGCCGTTTCAATGGGCTGGTGGGGTTTCGGGGATCGCGAAAACCCGGAAAACGTGCTTGCCGAAGTGGGCGAGGACCGCATCCTGATGGACGAATACCAGCGGGCCTATCGGAATGCTTCGCGATTTTATCGTGAGCTCTTTCAAGAGGATTACGACGATGAAGCCTTGCGCAAGCAGGTGATGAATGAATTGGTTGAACGCAGACTTTGGATTCAGGAAGCCCGGAAAATGCGGATTTCCGTCAGCGATGAGAGCCTGCGGGAAAACATCACCGCAATGGCCGGATTCCAGAAAGACGGCCGATTTGACCCCGAACGCTATCAACGCATTCTCTCTTCCGAGCGCTTAACACCGGAACGCTTTGAAGCCGGACAACGCGAGGCCCTCTTGGTCAAAAAAGCCCAACTGCTCGTAAAAAACGGGGTTTGGTTGACGCCCGCCGAGATCAAAGACGCGGAAGAAAGCGATCCGGCAAAGGGCGATCCCGACAAAATCATCGAAGACCGTCTTTCCCGCAAGCGTGAACGCGCCGTTAGAGCCTACATCACTTCACTCAAAAAAAACGCGGCTGTCACAATCAAAGAAGAACGCCTTTAGATTTTAAGCCCTCAGCGATAGACCGTCGCTTTTAAGCGGGAAGCCTTATTCGGCACCGTCGAAAGGATCGATGCCGCGCGCTTCTTTCATCCACGACCAGAAAGGCGAGAGCGGGGGCCGTTCGTCCGCCGCGTCTTTCCGATTTTTGAGAAACCCGGCCATTTCTTCCTTAACCAAAACCCGCGCTTCTGCCGTGCGCCCCAAATTGGACAGTGCATAGATTTTATAACTGAAGGCATCACCTCTGAGCGTGGGGTCGGCCTCCGCCCGTGTGAAAGAGGCCACGGCCGATTCGTAGTCTCGATCAGCCATCTGCCGCATGGCCAAATGCACCTGCATCATCGGGCTTTCTCGTGCTTCCGGGTCGGCCGCACGCACAATACGCTGATAATCGGCATTGCTGCCCATGAGCCAGAGCGGCAAGGTTTTGAGTGAAGCCCCGTTTAAAACCCGATCCAAATCCGCAATCACCGGCATGCCCGGATCTCTGAAACCAAACCAGTGGCGATTTAAAATGTCCTGAAACGCAAAATAGGCCAGAGAGTCTTGTCGAAGCCGTTCGGGCCAGAGCCGGGCGATCAGCGGGCTTTTCATAAAACGGGCCTGAGCTGTGCTGATATCCATCCATTGATCGATTAATTTCACCAGGCCCATGCGCGGCCCCGAAGAAGACCTCACCCGCTTTGGAAAATTATCCACAAGTGGCGGTGCCCCTTGGGTGATTTCATTCAAATAAGCGGCATCCCCGATGAAAAGCGGGCCGAGTTGCTCCGGCCGCTCCAAACCCAGATCAATCAATTCTTTTGAAACAATCGGGTCTTGCCATTGCCGCATGAAGACAGATTCCGAGACCGGGCCTTGGGCATTTCGGGTGCCTACGATCATCAGATCCAACCACTGACCGTGCCACAGGGAGCAATCCTCAAAAACGTCGCAAAACGCCCGGAGAATGGCTTTGACGCTCATGGCATCCATTGCATGCAGCGGCAACCAATAGGTGGCAATGCCGCCTTCATTCAGGCGATCATAGAGCAATTGAAAATATTCCCGTGTGTAAAGATTCACGACGCCCGCAACTTCAGGCGGCGGAGGCTCCGCCGTAATCAGATCAAAGCGTCGATCCGTCGTCTGCAAAAAATAACGTGCATCTTCAATATGCACCGCAACACGCGGATCATTCAGCGGCAATGTCGCGGGGTCGGGATATACATTGTCGTTCATTTCCAGAATATCCCTGGAAATATCGACGACATCGATTTTTTGCAACATTTTTGAATCGGTCAAGGCCTTCGCCGTGCTGCCGACGCCATATGAAATCAAGAGCACATCCCTCGGATCAGGGTGAACGGCCAAGGGCCAATAAACAAAGAGTTTCATATAGCGCCGCGAGCGGAAGTCCGTGCTCGACATGGAATAGGAATTGGTAATTAAACGATAAAAAAGCGGTTTTTCCTGCCACTGTTGCTCTAAATAAGTAATGGTTTCAATCAAGCCTTCACGCGTTTCGGTGATGATGCCCGCGCCTTCCGGTGAAATCAGCCGTTGACTCGGCACCCGGAGATGATATTTCTCCATATCGCCCGCAGGAAAAATCAGGAGCCCCAAAGCAACAAGCCCGGCCCCCGCATAGCTCATGGCCGGCACCTTGGCCTTGCCGCTCATCAGCAACAGCCCGATCAGGCCGTAGAGCGCGGCCATAAAAAAAAGAGACCGTTCTATCCCGAAGACCGGCAACAAAAAAAAACCGGCGCTGAAGGCCCCCAGCGCCGCACCCGTGGTATTCGCAAGTGTGAGGGCTCCGGCCGTTGCCGTCTCGGAAGCAAGATAATCCCGCAGGGCCGTGCCGATGAGTGTGAAAAAGAGCCCGGACATAAAAGAAACAGGAAACATGAGCGGTATGCCGACATTCAAAATGCCCGTCGCCTGCGTGATGACCGCCTGCGTATAAGGCTTCACCACATTGGGGAAGAGGGCATACGTGAGCATAGAGAGCACGCTTAAAATAAAAGCCGCTGTTGCCCCTTGCTGTGCAAAACGGGGCTGCTTTTTTAAAATACCCGAAGCGGCAAAACCGCCCAGAGCAATACCTGCCAACACAACGGCCAGCATCAGCGAAAAAGAAGTCGAGTGTCCGGAAATAAAAAGCATCAAAAAACGGAACCAAATGATTTCCAGGGCCAAAAGACAAAAACCGGACAAAAAGGCCGCCGACAAAAAACGCCGTAACGCAGCCGCGCGGTCACGCGCATCGGGCGCCTGTTGCAGCCCTGCGGGTGAAGGCTGCGCCTTGAGCGGCGCAGCCTTCGGGGAAACGACCGCAGGCACCGTGCGTTTATCCAAGCGCCAAGCGATGGCCGCCACCAAGACATTCAGAATACCGGCAAACCAGGCCGTCGCATGCACACCGACCGCTTCAATGAGGACAAACTCCGTCAGCAGCACCCCGAATACGGCCCCAAGGGTATTCCACCCGTAAAGCCGTCCTAGCACACGGCCAAAAACCGGATCTTGCGCCGAAAGCGCCTTTGTCAGCACAGGCAGGGTCAAGCCCATTGCTGTTGAAGGAATGAGCAGCAAGAGAAAAGCAAAGAGCAGCCGGAGTCCATTCAGCATCCAGGGCTGATCCAGCAGCGGAAAAAACAGCGGCGCAAGCCATTGCCCCAGCTCCGGCAGCAGGTAGACCAGGGCCACGCCCGCAAGGCCGATGAGCAGCTCCATAAGGGCATAACAGGCGATGGGATGTTTCAGACGTCCCCGCTCCAGGGCGGCCAAACCGTTTCCCAGCGCCAGTCCGCCCATAAAACCCGAAAGCACAAGGCTGGAGGCCCAGATACTGTTGCCAAAAGCCAGTCCCGCCTGCCGAAACCAAAGGGCTTGAAACATCAGGGCGGAGGCCCCCGAAATCAAAAAAATCGTACAGAGCAGACGTGTCATGCGAAAAGAAGGACGTTAAGCAGGGATAAAAAGCGGCGATTCAAAAACATTAAACACCCGATTTACAGTTATTCGACTAAAAGGCGAAACGTGAATACTAAAGTAAGCCTTTTAAAATATCAATCTTGATCCCAACCCCAAGATCGGCGATTGATTTGGGGAAGAAACCGTCAAGTCGCCTGAAAGACAAAGCCCGAGGCGATGAACACGGTGTTTTAAAAGCCGGTGTCTTGTCCATGACGGCGGGGCTGCTTCAGGAAGTTTTGAAAAAAAGACCGCACAAGACGCCAATGAAGTGGCGGATTTTACCGAGCACCCGGGTTTGAGACACGTGAAAAATATCACCTGAAGACGCCGAGGCGATGCGTGGGGTTCAGCAGTTTGTTAAATGCGCTTAAACATTGCGCATTAAAACTTGAAGGCACTGCGTTTTCCTAATCCGACTCCGATCGTATTCCCTGCATTGCCGCTAATTTTAATCTTAATGCGTTCAAGCGGATAAAACCTTCGGCTTCTTTTTGCACATAGACCGTGTCTTTTTCGAAGGTGGAAATTTCGGGGCGATAGAGGGAGTGCGGGGCCCTGCGGCCCATAACGGTCACATTGCCTTTGTATAATTTGAGGCGTGCGATGCCGGTTACACCTTTTTGTGCCGCGTCCATCATTGTTTGCAGCATTTCGCGTTCGGGGGAAAACCAATAGCCGTTGTACACCATCGACGCATATTGCGGAATGAGACTGTCACGCAGGTGCTGCACTTCCCGGTCGAGCGTGAGCGATTCGATGGCGCGGTGCGCGGCATGCAGAATGGTGCCGCCCGGTGTTTCGTAAATTCCGCGTGACTTCATACCCACGTAGCGGTTTTCCACCAAGTCCACACGGCCAATGCCGTGCATGCCGCCGAGTTGGTTCAATTTTTCGATGAGGGCCGCCGGGGAATACCTTCTGCCGTCAAGCGCAACGGGGTTGCCTGCTTTGTATTCGATTTCAATCGTTGCGGCCTCATCCGGTGCGGCTTCGGGTGAAACCGTTGTCGCAAACATGGCTTCCTGCGGCGCCGTCCAGGGATCTTCCAGGATGCCGCCTTCGTAACTGACGTGCAGTAAATTACGGTCGATGCTGTAGGGTTTGTCCGCCGTCGCTTCAACGGGGATATTGTGCTTTGCGGTATACGCAATCAAATCGGAACGCGACTGAAAGCGCCAATCCCGCCACGGGGCAACAATCTTAATCTTAGGGTCGATGGCGAGATAGGCCAGTTCAAAACGCACCTGGTCGTTGCCTTTTCCCGTCGCGCCGTGGGAAACGGCGTCGGCTCCTTCTTCTTTGGCGATTTCCATCTGCCGTTTTGCAATCAGCGGCCGGGCGATGGCCGTGCCCAAAAGATAAACATCCTCATAAACCGCATTCGCACGCAGCATGGGGAAAATGTAGTCTTCGGCAAAGGTCTCCCTAAGATCTGAAATATAAACCTTTGAGGCCCCTGTTTTTTTTGCCTTTTGTGTCAATGGTGCCAATTCTTCGCCTTGTCCCAAGTCGGCACAATAAGCAATGACTTCGCAGCCGTAGGTTTCTTTCAGCCAGCAAATAATGACGGAAGTATCGAGTCCGCCCGAATAAGCCAGGACGGCTTTTTGAATGCTTTGTGTGCTCATCGATTCAGCAATAACTCCAATATGGCCTGTTGCACGGGCAGTCGATTGGCCGCCTGTTCAAAAATAACGGAATTGGGTCCTTCCATCACGGCGTCGGTAATTTCTTCACCGCGGTGGGCAGGCAGGCAGTGCATCACCAAACAATCCGCGTTGGCCTGTTCAAGCAGGGTTTCGTTTATTTGATAGGGGGTGAGTTTTTTTATTAGGGACGCTTTTTTATTCTCGTCCCCCATTGAAACCCAAACGTCGGTGTAGAGGATGTCGGCCTCTTGCGCGGCTTCTTTCGGATCGCTGCCAATGCTCACGCTGCCCTCGGATTCCCCTGCGAGCCGGGCGGCCTGCGTAAAAATCGCTTTGTTCGGCTGCCGGGTTTTTGGCGAGGCAATGGCGACATGCATGCCTGTTTTGGCGCCTCCGATCATCAGAGAATGGGCGATGTTATTGCCGTCGCCGATATAAGCCAGCTTCAGTCCTTTCAAAGCCCCGCGCTTTTGGTAAATGGTGAAAAGATCCGTCAGAATTTGGCAGGGGTGATAAAGATCGGTGAGGCCGTTAATCACGGGAATCGAGGCATATTGAGCCCAAGTTTCCAGATCCTGTTGTTTAAAAGTGCGTATGACGAGGCAATCCAGATAAGCCGACAAAACACGCGCCGTGTCTGCGATGCTTTCTCCGCGTTTAACCTGCATGTCGTCGCTCGAAAGAAAGATGGAATGGCCGCCCAGCCGGGTAATCGCCACTTCAAAAGAAACGCGTGTGCGCGTCGAGGCTTTTTCAAAGAGCAGCCCCACCACTTGATTTTCCAGCGAACGCAATAAGACGAAGTCTTTTTTGTATTCCTCCGCACGGCCTAAAAGCCAGTTAAAGTCTTTGAGGGAAAGCGGTGCGAGGCTCAGAAAGTCACGTTTCGGCATGCTCCTCCTTATCGGGTTTCGCCTTTAAAATTTTGGATAAAACGGCCAACATGCGCTCAATCTCTTCCTGCCGAATGGTTAAGGGCGGAATCAACCGGAGCGTGTTTTCAGAGGTGCGATTCAGCAAGAGTCCATCGGCCAGGGCAGCTTCAATGACGTCCTGTGCAGGAATCGTCAAATCAAGCGCAATCATGAGTCCGCGGCCCCGTACGGCTTTAATCAAGGGGCATGCGGTTTGAAGTTGTTTTAAAGCGGCGATCAGATAATCCCCTTTTTCCAGGACGGCTTCTAAAAAAGAGGCCTCTTCGGTCAGCCGTTTGAGCACGGCAAGGCCCGCGCTGCAAACAAGGGGATTGCCGCCGAAAGTCGACGCATGGCTGCCGGGTTGAAACACCGAGGCCACGGCATCCTTTGCCAGGATGGCCCCCACGGGCAGTCCGCCGCCCAAACCCTTTGCGATGCTCATGATGTCGGGTACGATGCCAGCGGCCTGATGGGCAAAAAGGTGCCCCGTGCGCCCGATGCCGGTTTGCACTTCATCCAAAATCAATAAAACCCCCGCATTATCACAAATCTTTCGCACGGCGGCAAGATAGCCGGGTTTGGGAATCCGCACGCCGCCTTCCCCCTGAACGGGTTCCAGCAGCACGGCGGCCGTATGCGCGTTGACGGCGTTGGCAATCACATCCGCATTGTCAAAAGGCACTTGCCGGAAACCGGAAAGAACGGGTTCAAAACCCGCCTGATACTTTGCTTGCCCTGTCGCCGCAAGCGCGGCCATCGTGCGGCCGTGAAAGGCGCTTTCGGCTGTGATGATTTCAAAACGGTCACCGGGCCGTTTTTCCTTGGCAAACTTTCGCGCAAGTTTGATCGCAGCTTCCACGGCCTCCGCACCGCTGTTGCAAAAAAAGACTTTGTCCGCAAACGAATGCTGTACAAGGATTTTTGCAAGCTCAATCTGCGGCAGGTTGTAATAAAGGTTTGAAACATGCAGCAGGGTTGCAGCCTGCTGTTGCACCGCTTGCACCAGAACGGGATCACAGTGCCCCAAGGCATTGACCGCAACGCCACTGACAAAATCAAGGTAGGCCTTGCCGTCCACATCCCTCAGCGTGGCACCGGAGCCCTGCTTCAATACCAGCGGGAAGCGGGCGTAGGTCGGCATCAAGACCTGCTCCCCTTCCGCCATCCATTTTTCTGTACGGTTTTGCATTTATAAGTCACTGAAAGAAAAAGAGGTTTATATAACACAGTGTTCTCTTTTTACGCAATATTCTGGACCGCCCCAAGGAAATGCGGGAAAAAGGGTTTTGTGCGGCGGCACAGGCACTGGTGAGATGAAAATAAAGTGGTAAGATTAAAATCAGACCGCATTTGAAAACCCCCGAACTGGAGGGATGAAGATGGAAAATAAACGCAAAAACATTAGAATTCCCATTGCCACGATTGCACACATCACACCACACGGCCTGCAAAAAGGCAGCGAGGTCATGGTGCGCGACTTGTCCACCGAAGGCATGGGCTGTTACGTGGATCATGCCTGTCAAAAAGGCGATATGATGCTCGTGAAGGTAAAACTCGATTTACCGGGTGAGGATTCGGGGGTCATTCAAGCCACACTCATGGGGCAGATTATCTGGGTCAAGCTGATGAATGAAGAGAAAAAATATGCAGTGGGGTTGGAATTCCGGGACATGGCCTCACGTCATCCGAGGCTCTACGAATATTTAAAAGACTTAGGAAAACAGCATATTCCCGATTAGGGTGTGTCGACATTCAGGATGGAAGGTGTTGTTTTCACACGGAAACTGTTTCTTTAACGAAGGATTTTCAGGGCTTTGATTTCTTTTTCATGGTAAGAGAATGAAAAGCTTCCCGAAGAAAATTCTTTCCTGCAATGCAGGTTTTTCCGGGAAATACCCATAAGAATACAGTCTTTTTCTTCCCCTTTCGGGCCCTTAAATCGTACCGGCGCGCCAATATGGTTTTTGGCCTGATCAAAAGAAGTGCGACGATACTGCGGGGCCGCTTCCCGGCGCGCGAAACCCGAAAAATCCGAAACCGCCGACTGCGCCCCCGGCCTTAAAGCGGAAACCGCCGCTTCGGCTTGTTTCGGCGAAAGCGCCTCATTTTGGAGCGAGGCGGAAAGTGATGCGGCCCCGCTTGTCACCGAGGGCTTTCGGCCCTGAGGTGAATGATCCGCATCATTCACGCGCCCGGCTTCAGTCACGCCGTCGGGCCGCGCCTCGAGCCCTGCGACAATCGGGGCGTCTTTTTTTACCACCGCGGTGTGCATCTTTTCAAGATTTTCACGTTGGCTTTTATTGAGGTCCGTGCGGTTTAGAACCTGCTCGATCGCCTCGCGATATTCACGCACTTCCGCCGCCGAAAAATCCGTCCGTTGAAAATCAATAAACCTGCGCATCACCTTCAACATTTCCTGCTGTTTTTCGCTGCGGGGCAATTTTTCCATCACTTCGATGGTTTTTTCCATAAAAGTAAGTGCCATCTCTTCTTCTTGCGTCAGTGTCTTTTGCGGCGATGCGGATATGGCTTCCATTGAAGGCTGAGAGAGACGAACATTGAATGCTCCCGGCGGACTTTCACTCGCAGCAAAGAAGGCAAATGCGAGCGCGACGAGAATCAGTGCGGCGGACGCGCCGGAATGAATCAGGAAGGGCCGCTTGGTTTCGGCCCAAAATTTGGCTGAAAAATAGAACGAAACAAAAGGGATAAAAAAGACCGCCAAACCCCAGCGCGTACTTTTTTTGAACGCCAGCACGAGCAGCCAAACATAGCCCGCAAAAAAAACGAGAGAAAGCACCCAAATCGCAATGAAAAATGAAATCACCTTAAGCCCTTTTTCTTAAAGACGCGGACCAACACGCCCCGGCAACAACACATTTATAAAAATATCCGCTTTAATGAAGTACCGATTAAGATTCGCTGTGAGATTCTTTATGATTTTCAACTTCTGCTGTTTGTTCGCCGGCTTCCGCCTCAGCCGCCTCTGTCATCTTAGAGGAGAATTCAAGCTGAATTTCTTTGGCCAGCTTCAAGTCCTGAAGATCCATTCGGTCGCCGCGTGCGAGTTTCACGAAGAGGCGGTCTAAAAAAGCATCCAGTTGATTTGCGATTTTAGAGGGCGCAACCTGGCTGTCTAAAACCGCATCGCTCATCTCTTCAAGCAAGGGTTTTACCTGCTCAGACGGCTCAGTCGATGGTTTTGCTGTAGAGAGTGGCCCCGGGATTGGAGGAGCGTTATGCGTCGCCTTCGTTTGCTGCAAGACCTCGGGAAGTGGGAGTGCTTCCGGAGGTGCAACAAACGAATCAAGAGGTGGCGTCTGCGGGGAGATTTCAGGTTGTGCGGGGGCCGTTTCGGTTACCGCCGCTTTGGCGGAAAGACTTTTACTGTATTGCAACACGGCTTCAAAACTTGCGATGGAATCGAGTTTTGCAATGCGGCTTGCGCGATCGACGGCTTTATCCGTGTTTCCGGAAAAGAAATCCGTCGTGAGTTTTTCAATCGTCTTCAGGGCTTTTTCGATGTCTTTCAACTCTTGCTTGTTGAGATCGCCCTCAACAGAAAGTTCAAAAACAGACGCTTTGCTCACGGAAAAGGCTTCCGCATCCACCTGAGAGGCCTTGCCGTCAATCACGCCCTGACTGGAATAGATGGCATAACCGGCTTCAAAACGTGAGGCGGAAGAAAGCGTGACCTTGTCGCCCTCCTCCGTAAAGAGTGTGATGTCCGAGCTTTGCCGGACTTGCAGCGCGGCGCTGGAAGATTGTGTTTTATTGGAGGACTCTCTATTCGAGAGCAACGGATTAAAAGATGAAAAATCGGGCAACTGGTGCGAGATCGACGCCATAACAGACACTCCTTACAAAAACCCCGAAGGGTTCGATTTAAATGTTTGTCTCTGTGTCTTTTATCGGTGTGTCGGCTTTAAAACTTGAGGAAAGAAACGAGAGAAAAGATGAAGAGCAAGAAACATTGAAAAACTACAAAAAGAGAGCGGACTTTATCAGAGCTTCCTAAAATCATCCAAAATCAACTGTAATTTTTCCAAATTCAAATGCGCCGCGACGAAGCTCGCCCAGTTTTCAATCTGTTCTTCTTCAATATTTCGAAATGAAACAAGGGCTTTGGGCAAAGGGGGCAAACCCTTTCGGATGCGCAGCACGTTCACAAAACGTCGTCGAAAAAGGTCATTTTCGAAAAGACCGTGCAGGGCCGTGCCGAAAATCAACCCGTCATCGCTCACGGCCCCTTCCTCCGCTTGAGACAAGGGGCTGAAAAAAGCGGGATTGCTAATCGCGCTCACCGGTTGTGTCCGGCCGCAGTGAATTTCATAACCTGCAACCGTTTCCTCCGCATCCTCAAAAAAAGGCGGCTGCCCGGACAAGTGCAGCTTAACCTGTCGGGTGATTTTTTCTTTTTGAAATTCGGTTACGATATCGAGCAATGCAAGTCCTTCGATCACCGCCTGATTCGATTCGACCTCGTCCGGATCAAATAATTCCCTGCCCAGCATCTGATAACCGCCGCAAATCCCGACAATCGGCAGGCCTTCTTTCGCAAGATCTTGAATGCATTGCGCCAATCCCGAATGAACAAGCTGTTGCAAATCGCCCATCGTATTTTTGGAGCCGGGCAGGATTACGGCATCGGGTTGACCCAATTGCGCTGCCGAACGTACAAATCGCAGCATGACTCCCGGCTCCAGCATCAAAGGATCAAAATCCGTAAAATTGGAAAGATAAGGATGCGCAATGATGGCAATATCAATTTCAGGATCACCGTTCACATGGTTTTCCCAACGCAAGGCGTCTTCTTCCATGAGATTGAGCGTCGTATCAAAGGGGATAAGGCCGAGCGTGGGGCAGCCGGTTTTGTTCGTCATAAATTCAATCGCCGCATCAAAAAGGCGTGCATCGCCCCGAAACTTATTAAAGATAAAACCCTGCACGTGCGCACGTTCCGCTTCGGGCAAGAGTTCCAGCGTGCCCACCAAAGACGCAAGGCTGCCGCCTTTGTCGATATCCGTCACCAAGAGTACGGGCGCACCTGTATGCCGTGCGACTTCCATATTCACAATATCAAATTCACGCAGATTTACCTCCGCCGGACTGCCCGCACCTTCGATAACAATCAGGTCGTAGTCCTCCGATAAGACAGACAAGGCATCCCGAATCACATCCCACTTTAAAGCCCGAAGGGCCTTGTTTTGATGAAATTGATCCAAGGCGGCCACATCCGCATAAGGTTTTCCTTTTAAAATCAACTGCGCGTTTTTCTCCGCCGTGGGTTTGAGCAAGATGGGGTTCATTTCGATGGTCAGTGCCGTGCGCGCGGCCATCGCTTGCAGCGCCGTCGAGCGGCCTACTTCACATCCGTCCGACGTCACATAGGAATTAAGCGCCATGTTTTGTGCTTTAAAAGGCGCAATACGAAGACCCTGATTTGCAAAAATCCGGCAAAGCGCAGCCGTGATGACACTCTTGCCGACGTGAGAGCCCGTACCTTGAATCATGAGGAATTGGGGTTTTGTTCTCATTGTCGGTAGTACCGGATTGGAATGTGTTGCCGATACAAATAAAAATCCTTATCGGTCGTAAAAATCGGCGTCTTTATTGGTTTTAAGCCCCTCGAGCGTTAATGCCTGCTCAATAAGTGCGGTATCAATTGCAAGATTTGTTGCTATCTTTCACACTTCCATTAACACATGTTAGCACACAAAAAGATGTGTGAGAATGGGCGGCGCATCGCTCACTCAGCCTTTATGCCGTTGCCAGAGGGTTTCATTTTCATTTTGCGCTTGCGCGATCCAGCGAGAGAGCACGAAAAAAGCATCGCTCAGGCGATTGATGTAACGTAAAACTTCCTCCGGCACGGGCTCTTCTTTATTGAGCCGCACGCAGAGGCGCTCGGCTCTTCGGCAGACTGTGCGGCTTTGATGTAAAAAAGCTCCGACTTTTCCGCCGCCGGGCAGGATGAATTCTTTCAGCGGGTTTAGTTTCTTCTGGCAGTCATCCATTAATTGTTCCAAAGCCGTAATTTCTTTGGACAAAATCGTTTTCATCGCTGCGGATTCCCGGCCCGGCGGTGTTGCCAGGATGCTGCCAATATCAAAGAGCCGGTCTTGAATCGTGTGCAGCCATTCATCCAGTTTTGCGGTTTCGGCGAGGCCGCCGTTTTCATTAAAAGCCCGCGCCAAACCGACGATTGAATTGAGTTCATCGACCGTGCCGTAGGTTTCAATACGAAGATGATCTTTGGCGATTTTCTGGCCGCCCGCCAAGCGGGTGGTGCCTTTGTCTCCGGTGCGGGTGTAGACTTTTGAAATGCGCATGTGTTTATCCTTAATTTTAAGCGGGCCGCTTGTGCTTCTTATTGACGCACAATGCCGTACAGGGAATCCGCGATTAACAGGAGTGTTCCTTTCGGAGCGATTTTTTCGAGTGCTTCAAAATGCGCCGTTTTGAAAGCAGGCAGGCGCTCCGGCCCCAATTCATCCAATAAACCTTTGTATCCCGCGCTGCAGATCAAGGCCCACCAATCGTGCAAAGTGATTGCATAGCGGATTTTGCGGCAGACAATATCCACATCGTCCACCCCTGCGGCATGACACAAGTCCCGAATTTCCTCCGGACTTTGCAGGCGTGTTATTACAGGTTTGGGTGGTTCTATGCCGTAGGGTTTTAACTGTTCAAGAAACAGGTCGTTATAAGGGCTAAAGGCGGTTTTTGTAAAACTGGAAAAAACAAAAACCCCGCCGGGTTTGAGCCGACCCACGATTTTTCTGAAGGTGCCTTCAATGTCGGGGAAGAAAAAAAGCCCGTAGGCGCAGGTAATCAGCGCAAAACCTGCTGCATCTTCTGTCAGGGTTTCGGCGTCCTGTCGTACAAAATCGATGTTTTTTAAGCCCAGATTTCGGGCCTTTTTTCGGGCTTGAGACAGCATGCCTTCGGACAAATCAAGGCCTTTGATATTTAAATCCGGCCAACGTTGCGCGGCATACAGGGCAACGCTTCCCGTGCCCGTGCAAACATCGAGCATGCGGCCCTCCCCTTCAAAATTCGCGCAATCCAAGAGGTGTTCGGCTGAAATCGAAAAAAAACGGTTGCCGTCATATCGCTTTGCAACATCATTAAAAATCGCCTGAATGCGTTCTTTTTTCTCAAGATCCGTCACGGAGAACCTCTCCTTATTTTCTGAGGTACCGCAGCCTCGCAGCCCGCGATCGGGACTTTTGCCTTCTGTATCGTCTTCCTGTTTACTCACATCCATCTCAAAAAAGGCGGAATGTCTCATTCCTGAACATCGCACGGCGATGTTCAGGGTTTTTTGATATGATTGCAGCCCTAATGAAAAAAGTCAAAAAAGAGGTGTCTTTCGGATAACTCCCGAAAACGCAATAGAATATAATAACCGCAACAAAAATCCATACAGGGTCTCATGAAAAAACGCCACCTGATTTTCACCCTGATTTTCTTGATGTCTGTCGTCAGTGCCGAAGCCGCAGGCCGTTTTTACGCGGGCATCGCGCTGGGGGAAACAACGGTTTCCGAGGCTTGCAAGCGCGTCCGCTCGGACTGCGACGACAGCGATGTTGGACTGAAGGTCTTCGGCGGCTTTCAAATTTCACGGCACTGGGGTCTTGAAGCCGCATATGTCGATCTGGGCCAAGTCACCGCTGCGCTGTCCTCAAGCGGCACACCGTCCATCACTGCCAGAATCGAAGGCTTCACGCTTTCAGGCGCAGGGACCGTACCGCTTTCAAAAAAATTCGATTTTTTCGCCAAGGCCGGGTTGTTTCGGTGGCAGATCGAAGCCGCGCGTTTCGGGAGGTTTGCAACACAAAGGCAAACACAAGACGGTACGGATTTCACCTTTGGCGCCGGCATGGTTTTTCGGTTCACAGAAGACATGCGCTTGCGGGCGATGTGGGAACAGTTTTCGGACATCGGGGACCGGAATACCTCAGACATTCATCTTTTTTCGGGCGGGATGGTCCTCTTTTTTTAAGGCTTTTTACGATTGATAATCCGGGAACAGCCCGTTAAGATGTGCACGATAAAAATCCGGGGGACGACAGGAAACACACATGAATAAACTCAAGGCATTACTCCGGGCCGGTGAAACCCCCTGGATGGGCATCTACCTGCGGCTGCTTGGCGTCACTTATCTGGCCTTGTCCGGGCTGCATTTTGCCAACTTGCTCGGATACGGTCAGATCCCGCTGGAAGATCTGACGGGGGAGGCAAAAACCGCAAGCCTCATTTATGCGCAACTATTTGCCTTCAGCGCAGTCGGGCTTTGGATGCGCCGCTCCTGGGGCATCATCCTTTTTTTTATCACCGCTTTTTCGCAACTGGCGCTTTATGCAGGTTTTCCGGAACTCGTCGCGACAACGGATGAACAGCTGCAAGCCTTGCAAGGCATCATCAACTACCACATCTCGACCCTGGCGATTTTTATCATCATTCGTATGCAGGGCCGTTAAGGAAACCCAGACTTCATCTGGGCTTCCTTATGTTTGATTTCCCGAAGGATGCTTCCCGATGACTTGGGGGAAACCGCATCCGCTGTGCTATGATGCCTTTTGAAAATAAACGGAGGGCGGGGGTGATTTTAGTCGGTTTGACAGGCGGTATTGCAAGCGGGAAAAGCATTGTCTCCGGATTTTTACAGAAAGAAGGCGCCGTTATCGTGGATGCAGATGAGATCTGCCATACACTCATCCTTAAAGGGCACAAAGCTTATTCAAAGGTGATTTCCGCGTTCGGCACACAAATCCTGAATTCAGAGGGTGAAATTAACCGAAAAAAGCTGGGAAACATCGTATTTAAAGATGCGCAAGCACGTGAACATTTAAATCAAATCCTGCATCCCCTTGTCTTCGCGCAACTTGATACTGAAAAACAACGTATTGCCCGCGAAGCGCCGCATCGCGTTCTTATCTTCGATGCGCCCTTGCTTATCGAAACGCAAGCCTATAAAAAAATGGACCGGGTCCTCCTCGTCTATGTTGATCGTAAAACACAACACCGGCGCCTTATCCGGCACCGGGGACTTACACCCGCCGAAGCGACGCTTCGCATTGCGGCGCAAATGCCGCTCGATGAAAAGCGCCGCTTTGCCGATGAAATCATTGACAACAATAAATCCCTTGATGCACTGAAAGACGAAGTGCACGCAATATATCAGCGGCTTTTGAAAAAAGCCGCTGATATAGAACCCGAAACCCCTGCCTGAAAGCCGAGCTCTAAAATCCGCGATTGCGGAATTTAGGCGAACGCTTCTCCTTGACTTTGTCGACGCAGGCCGAATAAAATTTCACCTTGGAGAAAAGAATGCGCAGAGAAAGGATTACAAAAGCCGTTATTCCCGCCGCCGGTATGGGCACACGCTTTTTACCGGCCACCAAAGCATCCCCTAAAGAAATGTTACCGCTTGTGGACAAACCGCTGATCCAATATGTCGTCGAAGAAGCCGTTTCCGCCGGAATTCGTCAAATCATCATCATTACCGGCCGGGGAAAACGGGCGATTGAAGACCATTTCGATATTTCATTCGAGCTGGAAGAAACCCTAAAACAAACAGGCAAAGCGCATCACATCCCGGGCTTAAGGAAGATTTCCGAGATGGCCGATTTTTGTTTCATCCGGCAGAGCAAACCGCAAGGCTTAGGGCACGCGCTCTTGTGCGCAAAACACCTGATTGGCGACGAAGCCTTTGCCGTCCTGCTTGGAGACGACATCGTCGATCATCGCACTCCCGCCTTGAAACAAATGATTGATGTCTATGAACGCACGCCCGCACCTTTAATCGGCGTGCAGCGTGTTAACGACAGCGAAGTCCATCAGTACGGCATCCTGGATGCCTCGCAAGCCATTGATGGGCTGCACAAAATCGACCACTTGGTTGAAAAACCTTCTGCCGAAGAGGCGCCTTCAAACCTCGCCGTCATCGGTCGTTATCTGCTCATCCCGGAAATATTCGAAATGCTTGAAAAGACAAAACCGGGGAAAGGCAACGAGATTCAACTCACGGATGCCTTAAATGACCTCTCCGCCTTTAGAACCATGTATGGTTATCTGATCAAAGGCAACCGCTATGATGCAGGGGATAAGCTCGGCTTCCTGCAAGCCACCGTCGAAATGGGGCTTAAGAACCCGACTTTAGGAAAAGCATTTAAAACCTATTTGAAAGGTCTGTCCCTATAAGAGTTGACAAAAAATAGCGCAAAGCCCTATTTTCTGCCATTGCATTTCAATTAGAACCGACTACAAGGGAGCCCCGTCCTTATAAAAGGAGTTTTTTGTGCCCGAATCCCCTGAAAAAAAGAATGTGAAAACGAAAATTCCCGGCAAACTGCCTTTGTTGCCGGTCCGGGACATTGTTGTTTTTCCCCAGATGGTGCTGCCGCTTTTTGTCGGCCGCGACTTGTCCGTAAAGGCCATTGAAAAAGCCGTTTCCGAGAAGAAATTGGTCTTGCTCGCCGCCCAGAAATCTTTGGACGTGGAAGACCCCAAAGCAAAGGACATTTACACGCTGGGCACCGTGGGCACCATCATGCGCATGCTCAGACTCTCCGATGGCAGGATTAAAATCCTGGTGCAGGGCATCAAAAAAGCCAAAATTCTTTCTTTTTCCCAAACCGCGCCCTATTACGAAGTCGAGATCGAAACCTTGGAAGAACCCGTCTTAACGCAAATTTCAGCCGAAGTTGAAGCCACGGTGCGCGCCGTAAAAGAACAAATGGAAAAAGCCATCTCCTTTGGAAAATTCCTCATGCCCGACGTGGTCGCGCTGATTGAGAACCTGGATGATCCCGGCCGCCTCGCCGATCTTGTGGTTTCCAATCTGGGACTTAAAGTAGATGTCGCGCAGGACGTGCTTGAGACAATTGATCCGGTTGAGCGACTTAAAAAAGCCAGTGATATCCTGGGCAAGGAACTGCATGTTTTAATCATGCAGCAAAAAATTCAGTCCGAAGCCAAAGGAGAGATGGACAAAGTCCAACGCGAATATTTTCTTAGGGAACAACTCAAGGCCATTCAGAAAGAACTGGGCGAATCAGACGATCGCTCGGAAGAAATCGACGATTTCCGGGAGAAAATCGCCGCAGCAAAAATGACAAAAAAAGTCGAAAAAGAAGCCATGAAACAGCTCCGTCGCCTGGAACGCATGCATCCCGATGCCGCCGAAGCCGTAACTGTACGCACCTATTTGGAATGGATGGTTGAACTGCCTTGGAGCAAGCAAACGAAAGACCGCTTGGATATTAGCGCGGCGAAGAAAATTCTGGACGAAGACCATTACGATCTGGAACGCATCAAGGAACGTATTTTGGAATATCTCGCTGTCAGAAAAATGAAAGGCAAACTGAAAGGGCCGATTTTGTGTTTTGTGGGTCCGCCGGGTGTCGGTAAAACCTCTCTCGGAAAATCCATCGCGCGATCCCTTGGACGGAAATTTGTCCGCATTTCCCTGGGCGGTGTGCATGACGAGGCCGAAATCCGGGGCCACCGGCGCACCTATGTCGGCGCATTGCCGGGACGCTTGATTCAGGGCATGAAACAGGCGGGCACAGCCAACCCCGTTTTTATGATGGACGAAATTGATAAAATCGGTACCGACTTTCGCGGCGACCCCTCCTCCGCGCTCCTGGAAGTGCTCGACCCCGAACAGAATCACAGTTTTTCGGATCACTACCTGGGTGTGCCTTTTAATCTTTCAAACGTCATGTTTATCACCACGGCGAATCAGATTGACCCGATTCCGCTTCCTCTTCGCGACCGGATGGAGATGATCGAGCTTTCGGGCTACACCGTGGAAGAAAAAGTCGGCATTGCAAAAAACTTTCTCCTGCCCCGGCAACTGGAAGAACACGGCACCGCCCCCGCCCTCGTCAAAATTTCGGATGCCGCCCTGGATCAGATCGTCACCCATTACACCCGGGAAGCCGGTGTGCGAAATCTGGAGCGGGAAATCGCCCGCGTGCTTCGCAAAATCGCACGTAAAATCGCCGAAGGCGGAAAAAAAGTCATTCGTGTCACGCCTTCAAACCTGCATCAATTTCTGGGTATTCCAAAATTTATTCCCGAAGCGGAGGCCGAATCGGATAGCATCGGCGTCGCAACGGGTCTGGCCTGGACGCCCACCGGTGGAGACGTTTTGCAGATCGAAGCCACGCTCATGAAGGGCAAAGGGGAATTAATTCTCACGGGTTCTCTGGGTAAGGTCATGAAAGAGTCCGCACAAGCCGCTCTTTCCTATATTCGTTCTCAGGAAAAAGCCCTCAAAATCAAACCCGCACTTTTTGCAAAAAACGACATCCACATCCACGTGCCGGCGGGTGCAATTCCAAAAGACGGCCCTTCTGCGGGTATCACCCTGGCAACGGCCCTCACTTCGGCCTTTACGGGGGTGCCGGTGCGACGGGATGTTGCCATGACCGGAGAAATCACACTCCGGGGCCGGGTCTTGCCCATCGGCGGCCTGAAAGAAAAAATTTTGGCGGCAAAACGCGCAGGCATGAAGACCATCATCTTCCCGAAGCGGAACGAAAAAGATCTTGAAGAAGTGCCCAAACATCTGCAAAAAGGCCTTGAATTTGTTTTTGCCGAGCAAGTTGATACCGTTTTCAAACATGTTTTCCGTAAAAAAAGAGGGCCTAAAAAACCGGCTTCGGCCAAATCCAATAAGACCGTGAAAAGGCCCCGGGCGACCGCAAGAGCCTCCTGATGCCCTTGGCGGAAATCGGTGAATTCGGCTTTATTGCGCAGATACGGAAACAGTTTTCCACCTCACAGGCCTTTGTCTCGCTCGGCATCGGAGATGATGCGGCGGCCTTCAAACCCGGCCGGGGCATCTACGGCCTCCTGACCACCGACACTCTCATTTCAGGCACACACTTCAGTCGCAACTACAGCTCTTTTGAGCAGGTCGGGATGAAGGCCGTGGCTGTGAATTTAAGTGACATCGCCGCGATGGGCGGTCGGCCGCGCGCTTTTTTAATATCGCTCGGCATTCCGGACGACATGGCACTGCCTGATTTAAAACAGCTCTATCGCGGTATTGCCAAGGCCGGCCGCGCGGCCAATATTGCGCTCATTGGTGGAAATACCACATGCACTCAGGGTCCTTTTTTCATTTCCATCACGCTCTACGGAGAAGTTGTAAAAAATCAGATGATTCGGCGCAGCGGCGCAAAACCCGGAGATGCCATTTATGTCACCGGCACACTGGGTGACGCGGCGGCGGGTCTCGATTGTTTAAAAAAAGGTCGGGCGATCAGGGGAAACACCGCTTTAATCCGAAGACACCGGCTTCCAAAGGCCCGCACGGTAGAAGGGCCGATCATCGTCCGGGCCGGGGCATCGTCCATGATTGATCTTTCGGACGGACTGACAGCCGACCTCAACCATGTCCTAATACAAAGCGGTGTCGGCGCGGCGCTTGATCTTAGCCGGATTCCGCTTTCTCCCGCGCTTAAACGCTATGCAAAACAAAACAAGGTGAGCGCACTCGATTTTGCGCTCTACGGGGGAGAAGACTACGAATTGCTTTTTTCCGTGCCTGAAAACAAAGAAAAAAAATTGAAACACCTGATTAAAACCGGCCGCATTCAGGCCACACGCATTGGAACGATCCTCTTAAAAAGAGAAGGCATGCGTATACGGGCGGCCGATGGAAGCACCCGAAAAATTGTCCCGAAGGGATACGATCATTTTTCTACCGGCAGAAGGACATGAGAAAGCTCTGCTTCTGTCCTCCTTCTACAGACAAAAAAACCGAAAAACACCGCCCGGCTCAACGTTGTGAGGTTTGAATAAGATCAACCTGCTACGGTCGAGGCGGTTTCGTTTTCGTCGCTTGGCGTGCTCAGGTTGACTGAAACGAGTTTGGAAATCCCGGTTTCCTCCATCGTAACGCCGTACAACACATCGGCGATTTCCATCGTAAAACGATTGTGCGTGACAATGATAAACTGGGTTTGACCGGACATTTTGATGAGGGCCTGTGAAAAGCGGCGGGTGTTTTCTTCATCCAGCGGGGCGTCGATTTCATCCAAAAGACAAAAGGGCGTGGGATGAATGAGGAAGGTCGCAAAAAGCAGTGAAATCGCGGTCAATGCCTTTTCTCCTCCGGAAAGCAGCAGCAAACTGCGTCTGCCTTTTCCGGGGGGCTGGGCCATCATTTCGATGCCCGACTCCAGGGGATGGGCTTCATCCAGCAAGACCAGTTCCGCAGTGCCGCCGCCGAAAAAGGAAGAAAACATCTCGGAAAATTTTTGATTCAAGGTATGAAAGGTGTCCACGAAGAGGCCCCGCGTTGTTTTATTAATCTTGGAAATCGCTTCACGCAGGCTTTCGATCGACCGGGTCAGATCTTCTTCCTGCGTACTCAAAAACCGGAAGCGGGCATCCAGTTCCTTGTATTCTTCGATGGCCGCCAGATTGACCGGGCCCATGCCCTCTATTTTTTCACGGAGCCGACCGGCTTCTTCTCGTGCGGCCTCAATCGGCATTTCCGAATCGGCATCCTCCACATCGGCGATTTCGATCTGATACCGCGATAAAACGGATTCTTCGACTTTTTGGCACTGCATGCTCACGGTCACCTTCTTGAGGGCCTTCTCTTGCAGCATTTCGTGGATTTGATTGAATTTTGAGCGCAGGCTTGCCATCTGTTGCTCTTCCTCTTGCATGTGCGAAAGCAGGGCGGCGTGTGATTCTCGGGCGTCCCGAAGGGCTTTTTCACATGTGAGCCGTTCCTCAGACAGGGCCGAGATCGCCGTTTCGGCTTCGGCCTCCTCGATTTTTCCCGCCGATAATTTTTCCTGTAAGACCCCTTCGAGCGCATGTTTTTCGTTGATTCGACCGGCAAGGGTCTCTTTTTCACGAAGAAGCCGGGCTTGTTTTTCAAACAGATGTCGTTGTTGTTCCTTCAATGAATTGCTCTTCATTCTAAGCTGAACAACGGTTTCGCTGAGCGCGGCCAGTTGCTCGCGTTTCTCATGCAAGGTCTGCTTCAAGGTCTCAAGTGCTGTTTCTTTTTTTGCTTGCTCCGCGTGCGCTTCGGCAATACGACGATGCTCGGCTTCTTCGGAGGCAATCAGGGTTTCTTGTTCGTTTAGCCCTTCTTCCTGCTCAAAAAGGACGGTTTCACGTTCCCCCTTAAGCCGCTCGACTTCGTATGTCAGGGTCTTTTGCTCATTTTGGACCTTAAGTTGTTCAAGATCTAAGGCGCGTATTTCCTCGGATATGTGCGCGATTTTCTGACGGGCGCTTTCCACACTTTCTTGAAGTCGGACAATGTCTACCTGACACGCGTCCGCTTCATTTTGAAGTTTTTCGGCTTGATCACTCAGATGCTGCAGCTCACGTTTTTGCCCCAACAAGCCTTTTTTCCCCTGTTCTCCTCCGGAGACGACCCCAAAACCGTCTACGACTTCGCCCTTAAGCGTTACCCACAGGGCTACTTCCGGCATACCTTCCCAGGCTTTGAATAGGGCTTCAAGGTCTTTCATGATCACGATGCCGCCCAACAGGGCATCGGCAACGGCATCGTCACCGGGTCGCACCGAAACAAGGTCACGCGCAAGGCCGATCATGCCTTCAAAGGCCTCCGTTGCAAGAGAACGTATGTTCTTATTTTTTGCGGCACGCGGACGGCGCGGGAAGAAGGTGCCGCGTCCCAACTCTGCCTCGCGCAGATACCGGATGCCTTTTTGAATTTCCGCATGGTTTTCAACAACAATGCCCCGGAGTTTGGTTTCAAGTACCGCCTCCAGCGCCAGTTCATAAGCAGGCGGCACCTCGATGAGATCCGCGACCATGCCTTTAAGTCCCTCAAGCTGCAAGAGCGGGTTTTCCGTGCCTTCCCGTTTATTAAGAAAACCCCGATAAAAACCCTCATGTGAGGCCACACGGGCTTTAACATCCACTGACGCTTCTTTGAGGGATTGCAGCTGCTCTTCTTTATTTTGAATCGCTTCTTCCGTTTTTTCCAAATGCGAAACGGTGTCGCGGCGCGCCGTCTTTAACAAGGCAAGCTGCTCGGCGTTTTTCTGCTCCGCTGTTTTAAAGCCCTGCAAGGCACGCTCTGATTGTTCCAATTTTTCCTCAATCGTTTCCTGCTCAAGACGCAGTCGTTCTTGCTGCTTCAGTAAACCGTCTTTTCGTGTTTCAAAATGAACGAGGTTGTTTTTCGAAGTCGTGATCTGCGCGGAGAGATCAAAAAGACTGACTTTGCACCGCTCCAGATCGGTACTGAGATCCAGTACGGCTTCCTCGACTTGACGGGTGAGTTTATCGTGTTCGGCCAGGGCCGTTTCCGCTTCGGGCAGGGTTTTTGCGATCCCCGCCGCCTCTTCGTCCAAGATGCACCCTTCTTTTTCGAGCGCGGCTAAAGCGGTTTTTAAACTCAAAATGTCCTGATCCGTCCGAGCCCGGGCCTCACGCCACTCCTGTTGCTGCACATGCAGGGTTTCAAGCTTGCCTTCCCATCGCTGAATATTTTTTTCGACCTCAGCCAATTCACGGCCTAGTTCAGAAAGCCCCTGTTCTTTTTCCGTCATTTGGAGCTTGTTGCCGGCATAATCGGTTTCCAGGCGGTTCAGTTGACTTGAACGGTTATCCGATTGCGCTTGAAGTTCGGCTTCTTCCCTTTCAAGCTCCGCCTGCTCATTTTTCCATGTCGTCCATTCGTGATGCGCCACCTGCAAGTCGAGGGTTTTAAGTATCGCGCTCATTTCTTGTACTTTTTCAGCCTTTTTGGCTTGACGATCCAGGGCGTTGCGCTGTCGTTTGATTTCGCCGATGATATCGGTGACACGGGTCAGGTTTCGTTCCGTTGCGTCAAGCTTGCGCAAGGCTTCGGCCTTGCGCAGCCGATATTTTGCAATGCCCGCCGCTTCTTCAACAATTTCCCGGCGCTGCATGGGTGATGCCGTAATGATGTCGTCCACCTTGCCCTGCTCAATGATCGTATGCGCGTGGTAACCGGCACCGATGTCGATGAGCAAATCCCGGATGTCTTTCAAGCGACAGGGGTTTTTATTAATGAGATATTCACTTTCCCCGGAACGATACAGCCTTCGGCTGAAGGTCAATTCCGCATAGGGTGTATACGGCGGCGGGAGTTCGTTGGTAATGTCTCCAATTGTCAAAGTCACTTCGGCAACGGAAAGGGCTTTTCGCTGATCCGTTCCGCTAAAAATGATATCCTCCATCCGTTCGCCCCGCAAACTTTTGGGGCTCTGTTCCCCCAAAACCCAGAGAATCGCATCGGCAAAGTTGCTTTTACCGCAGCCGTTTGGACCGACAATGCCGGTAATGCCTTTTTGAAAAGTAATCACCGTTTTGTCAAAAAAAGATTTAAAACCAAAAACTTCTAACCGCTTGAGTCGCATGGATCATCTCGGAATAATGTGATCAATATGATAACAGATGTCATCTTGAAAAAAACAAAGATGGAAGGCTTAATCAGAGCTTCCTTAAATAACATAAGCTCTAAGGCTTGTAAAGAAAGACTTTGCACACAGAACACGTTTTCGGAATTCATTGAAGTCCTAAAAACGACATCGCGACAAGCACGCGCTTGCTTAAAGTGTATCACAAGATAAAGATGCCCCCTCATTAGCTTATTCCGGAATCCGGAACGGCCTCCAAAACTCCTTCCGGAATCCGGAATCAACACAAAAAATCCTACATAAAAAATTAATTAATTTTGTATTTTATCTAAGCGTTGCCTTCTCTCAATGAGGCACACGAATTGCTTTTCTCTCGCACCGTAGCGAAAAATCAACACGCGATGGTGGAGAGCCATTCACCGAAAAAGGGGGAAGGCATGACAGGAAGTGAAGTCCGTTTTAAAAACGGTATTGAATACAAATTTCAAGATTTATCCAGTTTATTAGGAAAACAGGCGGCTAAATCCAGCAAAAAAGTCACACATAAACCCGACTTACTTCGGAACTTACAAGAACAAAAACAGCATCTTCTGAAAAAAATTGAGACCTGGCAACGTTGCCCGAAAGTGTACCGGCGCCAGCTTTATAGACGTTTATACAATATCGAACTCTCCAAAAAAGACGCAGGCGCGCATTTAGATGAAATGCGCCGGGAATTGGAAATGCTCGCATTTAATTTACAGCTGAACCCGCAATGGGTACGCGGTCTGTTGAAACTCATTGATGAAATTCTTGACCAGACCGAATCAGATCAAAGACAGCGTTTAACAAAGGAGTTGAGGATGATGCAAGAGGCATTGGGTACACTAAAACACGGATGCAATGTGTATCAAATCCAGCTCTAAATTATACAATCAATACTCAGGAGCAAAGCATGCAACCTGCTATTTTAGAACAAATCGGCCATAGGCCGGCATCCGGATTTTACTTAGGTGAATGTGATGCCGGAACATCGGGAAACGGAAATATACTTGCCGGCATCCGGCAAGCGGAGTACGCTGATTTGATTAAACGCCGAAATGCGCCGGATGTTTTGATCATCAGTCATCAGGGTGAAATTTTATGGATCAGCCACGGGAGTTCATCCATTTTGAGATTACTCGAAACCGCTTTGCAAAGCCCCGAAGAACGAGAAGCAAGGCTTCAACTCCGGCAAACGCTTCAGCATTTGCGCAGGGCTGTCTTACTTCAAACGGAAGGCAGCGGCAATAAAGAGGGCATCGGACAGCCGACAGCCCTCTTTGCTTTTCGGGAGCAAGCGGTTTTGCTTCGGGGATTGCGCCTCAAGGGCACGATGCAGTCGCAAGCTTTCGTCATGATCTTCATCGAAAAAGTCAAACGCAATGTCCGGAAAAACGAAACACAATGCTTGCCCGGTTTTACACCCCGCGAACACGCGGTGCTGCGTTACGTGAAAAAAGGTTTTACCAATAAAGAAATTGCCTGCGTCTTGAAGATCGGCGTACACACCGTAAAAGACCATGTGAAACGCATTATGAAAAAAGTCAATGTGCATACGCGTACCGGCATTGTTGGAAAACTGGAAGAAAATAAAGCGACCTTTCGGTGATTTGGAACAAAAAAGAGGTATGTTCAAGAAACACACAGGGATCTGTTTTTTAAGGAAGCGCTTGCTTTTGAAAAGGGCGATTCTTTTGTAGTCGTTTCAATTTGACCTGACAGGTACCGGTTTTGAAGAAGGGTCTGTCAGGTCAAATTCAATTCACAAATTTTTCCTTCCAGATTTCTTTTCCATCTTCCAATGTCACCATGGGCGTGCACCCACAGCACATCTTCCCTATTGTTCAGACTCCGTGCTGCATTGGAATGGATTATTGAGAACGCCCCTTAGCCTCCACATGCTCAACCTGCCAACAATATTCTTAAGCGGCATATCTCATGTAAATACCCTCGACCTCAAGACCGATTCAGAGCTTCCTTGAGGCTTTCAAAAAAACACTGCTGCGGTTAGAATAGAAAAATAATACCAAGCCAAACCTTTAAAAAAGGATCGAATCCCCTATGCATATCTCATTTGAAGTCGTGCCCCGAGACGCGCAATCCCTAAAAACGCAGCTCGATTTTGTTAAACAGCACCTCCCTTTTGTGGATACCATCAATGTGCCTGATCTGCTGCGCCTTCCGATTCGAAGTTGGGCTTCCGGAGAATACGTCCCGCGTGATCAATATTGCTTTATTCCGCATTTGCGGGCCATTGATTTTGATCTTAAAAAAACACGACTGGAACAACTGATTCATGATTTTGAACTGGATACGGTTTTGCTGGTTTCAGGAGATCCTCCACCGGATATGTCCCACCTCATCTACGATACCCGGCTATTGGATATGATTGCCAAAGTACGGATTGCTTTTCCCAAGATTACTATTTTTGCGGCACTTGACCCCTATCGCAGCAGCGCAAAAAAAGAACGGGATTACGCGTTGAAGAAGTTGGATGTGGGGGCAGATTATCTGATGTCGCAGCCTTTTTTTGATATCCGGCTGCTTGAAGTTTTCAGTGAACTCATTCCAAAAGAAAAAGCCTATTGGGGTATTAGCCCGATTGTGACGGATAAAAGTCGAGCGTATTGGGAAAAAATGAATCAGGTGATTTTTCCCGGCGACTTTAAACCGACTTATGCATGGAATATCGCCTTCGCACAAAAGGTCCTTAATTTTTGCCTGACAAACGGCGGCAATGCTTATTTCATGCCGATTAAAATTGATCTTGAAAAATATTTTTTACCCATCGAAGAGATGATGAAGGACAACCGAAATTCAGACAGTCTCTCATCTCCCTCATATTGAGCTTTCTTTTAAGTCAATCCCAAAGGTTCGTGAGGGTGTTCGTGTCAGTAAACCTCAGCGGATCGATTCAGCCGATCGAGCGCAAGACCCGAACCGAATCATACAAGAGAAGCGGGTTCCGGCACAGGCGCAGGAGCTTGTGCTTCAAGCAGCAGGCTGGCCTGTCTTATTCTGAAATCATTGTCGAATCCGCTTCTGTTCACAGCAATGGCGACTGTTCTGGCCTTCCATCATCGACCCAATCCAACCAGGAAGCAGTTAAATGAAACGCAAAGGTATCAATGCCGAGGAAGACGGTATCATTAAATATCGTTTCACCCCCGCCGCTTTTACCTGTTACTCGGATTTTGATTCTTTCCCTGGGGGTAAAATTTCCGCCGCCCATGCCGCTGATTTCAAAAAAAGCGCTGCGGATACAATATCAAAACTTGTGTCAAACCTTGTTTCGTCCAGTGTTGGAAGATATCTTGGACTCACAACACTGCCTCCTTCCTTCATATCGATTAAACATGCCTACCCCCTTACATAAAAGCGCGTACCTTTTTTAAACTTAAGACCATTTCTCAAGTCATCTGTTGTGAAAAAGAAATAATTGAGCTAACCCTACCAATACATCATTATTGTTACTTTATTCTAAGAATATCCGTGCTTGACTTCTTTTGAGTGTCGAGTTTTCCGTCATTGAGATTTGTGCATTGAATCGCCCCATCTTCTCTTCCTAAAAAATTCAACCCGGACTTAAATCAGCGCTTCCTGAATTGTGGTCTTTTCGTGATACGTGCTTGAAGCATTTCTGTCATGCTGTCATTATTTAGGAAACGCTGATCCGGTCGGTGTTTCCTTGGTGCGAGGGAGATAAAATGAAGCGAACCATAAAAATGGGCCGTGCTGTTTTTTTTGCTGCCTTTTTGTTGATTTTCGGGGCAATATCAAGCAGGGCGGAAAACTTTGAGACAGCAACTTTCGGGGGCGGCTGTTTTTGGTGCACGGAACATGATTTTGATGAAGTGCCCGGTGTTATTTCAACCACTTCAGGTTACATGGGGGGACATAAAAGAAATCCGACTTATCAAGAGGTTTCCGCAGGTGTAACAGGGCATACCGAGGTGGTACAAGTTGTTTTCGATCCTATAAAAATCAGTTATGCCGCATTGCTGAATATCTTCTGGGTGAGTATTGATCCCACTGTGAAAGATCAGCAATTTTGCGACCGCGGCAATCAATACCGCAGTGCAATTTTTTATCACGACGAACAACAAAAAAGACTTGCCTTGGCTTCAAAAAAGTCCTTGGAAAAAACAAAACCTTTTCAGGAAAGCATCGTCACCGAAATTACGGCCGCCTCACATTTTTACCCCGCAGAAGACTATCACCAGAATTTTCACCGCAAAAATCCCGTACGCTATAAATTATACCGATTTAGTTGTGGACGGGATCAACGTTTAGAAGCCCTCTGGGGAAACTTCGAGCCCTCGGCGGGAGAATAAATCATGCATAGAAGAGCGTTTATCATTAAGGCGGGTGCTTTTTTCGGACTCTTGTTGACCGCACCACACCTTTTAGCTAAAACACATCAAAAAGGCATACAAAAAATCATGAAGAGCGACGCGGAATGGCTTCAGATCTTATCTCCGGCACAATATCATGTCTTACGCGATGAGGGCACGGAGCGTCCATTTTCAAGTCCGTTGAATAGTGAATATCGATCCGGAATTTATTCCTGTGCGGGCTGCGGCTTTGATTTGTTTACTTCGGAGGCGAAGTACGATAGCGGGACGGGTTGGCCCAGCTTCTTCGAATCAATCCCTGATCATCTTGAAACAAAAACCGATTTTAAACACCTTTATCCCCGGACTGAATATCATTGCGCTCGTTGCGGCGGGCATCAGGGCCATGTCTTCGATGATGGCCCGGCGCCAACCGGAAAACGTTGGTGCAATAATGGAGTTGCGCTGCGGTTTATGCCGGAAAGAACGAAAATAAATTGACCGGCCGGTATCCGGGTATCACATCCAAGGGATGAATATTTAAGGAAAAAGTGATTCCTGACCGATGGGTTCTTGACGCAAGTGTGACAAGTTTTGTCACACTTGCGTCAAAATGAAACCTTTTTAAGCCCTCTTTCTTTATGAGAAATTTTTTACCTGAAGTTTCCTCAGCTTTATTCTGTCATCATCTCCTAGGTATTCCCTTTTAAATCAATCACTTGTGCCGGATTGCCCCTGAGCGTTCGCCGTTTTGCCCCGGATCTTTAACGTTGGGCAAGATTAGAAATGCTTCTTGGGCTTTGGCCCCGTTTCTGCAAACCATCATTAGGATGCCACTGGTGCGCCCTGAAGCGGGCTTCATTGCTAGGAAGCGCAAGGAGAAAATCCAAGCCATACAAACCGTAGAATCCCGTGGGCGCCTTGGCACTGATTTAGAAACAGGTTTGAATGTTGAAAAAGGTTTTCAAAATTATCAAAGCACCGCTTTTTTTAATTTTCATATTGCTGACGGTTTCCTTGTTTGCTTCAAAAGCAATGGCCGCGACGCTGACCGTCACAAAAACAGCAGATACCAACGACGGCACCTGCGATGCGGATTGTTCCTTACGCGAGGCCATGACCGCAGCCGCCGCGACCGACACCATCGTTTTCAATACCACGACCTTTCCTACAGCTTCCCCGGCGACCATCACCGTATCCGGCGCCCTGCCCGCGATGAGTGCGGGATCGGTTACGATCGACGCCTCCAACGCCGGGGTCATTTTGGACGGCGGCGGCACGGTGACCGACGGCATCAGCATCACGTCGAACAACAATGTCGTCAAGGGGCTTCGCATTCAGAATTTCACGGACGACGCCATCGAGATCACGAGCGGCACCGGCATCACAATCGGCGGCAACAATACCACGGGTAGCGGGCCTTCCGGCGAGGGCAACGTGCTTGTATCGAACGGGACCGGCATCGACTACACGGGCGGCGGCGTGACGATTACGGGAAACTACGTCGGGACCGACCAAAACAGCACGGGCGGTTTGGGCAATAGCGTGGTCGGCATCTGGATTCACGCGAGCGGCGCCACCGTTGGCGGCAGCAGCGCGGGCCTGGGCAATGTCGTTTCGGGCAATACGGACTTGGGTATTCATATCGGGGTATGGGGCGGCGGACCGCTGATCGATACCGCCGCGACCATCATCGGGAACTATATCGGCACCAACGCGGCCGGGACCGCGGCCTTAGGCAACGGCAATCAGGGCATTACGTTTTTTAATGCAACCAACAACATCTTAGGCGGCTCGGCCGTCGGCGAAGGCAATGTGATCTCCGGAAACGCGACCGTCGGCCTCGACTCACAATTTTCAAGCAGCGTCACCGCCGAAGGCAACTACATCGGCACACGCGCCGATGGAACGGGTTCGATTCCGAACGGCGGGGGCGGCATCCGGGTCATCAATTCCAGCGCGACACTGACCCTGGGCATGTCCGGCAGTTTCCGAGCAAATAAAATTGGCGCCAATACCGGCGACGGGCTGTTGGTATCCGCCGGCACGCTCAACCTCGTGAACACCCTGGATGCGGATGACAACATCAATCTCACGGGCGGCACGGTCAACATGGGTTCTGCGACCGTGAATCTGTCGAGCGATTGGACGAGCGGGGGCGCCACGATCAACGCAGGCACCTCCACGGTAAATCTGGACGGCACGGGCCAGACCCTCAGCGGATCGACGACCTTTTACAACCTCAACAAAACCGTGACGAGCACCGATACGCTTACCTTTCCCGCAAGCGGCACGCAGACGATCGCGACCGGCGGTTCGCTGACCTTGAAAGGGGCCTCGGGGCAATTGCTGAGCCTGAGATCTTCCAGTAGTCCGACACGATGGAATCTCAGTGTGCCCGCCGCCGTGACGAAAGATGTGCAATTTGTGAATGTGCAGGACGCCGATGCGACGGATGGAGACATTACGGCCAACGACGCCGTAAACAACGGCGGAAACGACGATGCGGAGGCCAGCCCCCGCTGGATTTTTGCACCCACCACGATTTCCGGCACAGTCTACACGGACGACGATGAGTTGACCCCCTTGACCGGCAAACTCGTCCGCTTGCTTGTGAACGGCACGGACAGCGGCCTGACCGCCACGACGGACGGCTCCGGGAATTATACGATCAACGCCGCGCCGAATACCGGGAACACCCTGCTCGTCTATCTCGACAACGAAACGGAAGACGGCACAACGGTCACCGTTTCAAACGGCGGCACACTTTCGGCCTTAAATATTTATCAAAACCATGTCGTCGTCCGCCACGACAACGGCGGCGTGCTTTCAAACGCCAACCTGAGCACCGCGACCAACGGGGACGCGGATATTCAGTATTCCGTGGACGGCAGCAACAACCTCACCGTGACCGGCAGCCACGAACTCTTTCTGCCCGCCGGCCACAGCTACACGCCGGGCGGCAATGTCACGACACCGAGTCTGGAAAGCCGCGGCACTTTCAACGGTGGCGCAATCACGATCGACATCAGCGATTATTTTATCCTCGGCGGCGGGACCTTTACTGCCACAAGCGGTACGATGAGCGTGGTGGATGACTTCACCATTTCCGGCGGTAGCTTTATACACAACAACGGTACAATCCACATTGACGGACTGGGCATCGGCTCCCCGGTGATGGATATTGGTGCGACCGTGTTGAATCACCTCACCTTCTCAAAAGGGGCGACGCCGGTGACGATTACGGGGGCCTTGGATGTCAACGGCAACCTCGTCATCAACAGTGTGGACAGAATCCTCGGCGGCAACATCAACGTGGCGGGGAATGTGACCAGCACGGATGCAGTGGTCGGCGGCACCAGCGTCATCGTGCTGGACGGCAGCGGTGCGCAGGTCGTGGGTGCGGGCGGGGGAGGCGGTACGGCGGGTCTGCCCTCGCTGACGATCAATAAAAGCGACACCGTGACCCTTCAGGACACCATCGTGATCGAGCGCGACTGGACCTACACCGCGGGCACGGTGAACGCTGGCAGCAGCACGGTGAGTTTTCAACAGAATGAAACTCAGGCCAGCAGCATCAATTCGGGCGCGATGGCCTTTAATCATGTGGAGTTTGATAAAGGGGCTTTCGACATCACCGTCACCGGTACGATGAATATCGACGGGAATCTCACCTTCATCTCGGCCCAGGCGGTCAACACCGGCACCTTCACCGTGGCCGGCAATCTCACCTCCGCCGATGTTGAAATTTTCGGCACGGCGGCGATCACCCTCGACGGCACGGGCACGCAAAACATCAACGTGACCGGCGACCTGCCGGACGGCACCTTCACCATCAACAAAGCATCGGGCACGGCGGTTTTAACAGCGAACTTTACGACCGGGTTGGATGCGGCGGGGCAAGACCTCACCCTGTCCGGCGGCACCCTGGATTTGAACGGCTTCAACCTCACCGTGCCGGATGTCTTGACCGTCGGGGCGACCGAAACTTTGCAATTGGAAGGCGGCGAAACCGTCACAACCACAACCACCACCCTCAACACGGGCAGCACCGTGCTGTACGATGGCGGCGGCACTTACACCGGCCTGGCCGCGGGCGACGCCTATTCCAAGCTCACCTTCAACGGCTCCGGCACGTGGACGCTCGATGCCGCCCTCGACGTCAACGGCAACCTCACGATCACGGCGGGGACTTTGGACGTCTCCGGCACGAACTACCCAGTCAACGTCGCGGGCAATTGGAGCAACGGCGGGACGTTTACACCGCGTTCGGGCACCGTCGTCTTCGACGGCACGAATCAAACGCTGACGGGTTCCACGACCTTCAACAACTTTTCAAAAACCGAAAGCACGAACGATGCGACGGACGTCACCCTCACCTTCGACAACACGGCGACGCAGACGATCAACGGCTTGTTGACTTTGGATGGACTCGATGCCGACGACCGCATTTTGCTTGTTTCCGACAGCCCCGGCAACCAATGGGGCCTCACGGCCAACGGCACCTTCGCCATCGACAACGTGCGCCCCACGGACAGCGACGCCTCCGGCGGCTTGACGATTGTGCACAGCAGCAGCACGGACGGCGGGAACAATCTGAACTGGGGATTCACCGTCGCCATCTCCGGAACCGTGTACACGAACGATGACGAAGCGACCGCCATGGTGGGCGAAACCGTGCGTCTCTTGGTCAACGGCAGCAGCGTGGGTACGGCGGTGACCGACGGCTCCGGCAACTACACGATCAACGCCGCGCCCAACACGGGTCAAACGCTCTTGGTCTACCTGGACAGCAACGGCGGCAACTTCGGTACGACGGTCAGTGTTTCCAACGGCGGCGCGATCTCCGGCCTGAATATTTATCAAAACCATGTGGTCGTCCGCCACGACAACGGGGGTGCGCTCACGAACGCCGACATGGGCACGGCGACGAATGGAGATACCGATATCCGCTACACCGTCTCCGGCGGGAACCTGAGTGTGACGGGGAGCGATGAACTCTACATTCCCTCCGGCCACAGCTTCACGCCGGGCGGCAACGTCACGACCACCAACATGGAAAGCCTCGGGACCTTCAACGGCGGCGCTGTCGCTATCGACATCAACGGTGATTTGATTGTCGGCGGCGGCGGCTTTACGAGTACCTCCGGCACGATGACGATTGTGGATGACATCACGATCTCCGGCGGCAGTTTCGTCCACAACAGCGGGACGGTGCACTTTGACGGGACGGGGATCACTTCGAATATCAGCACCGGCTCTGAGCAATTTAACCATGTCCAGCTTACGAAAGCCGGATTTAATTTCAACATCAGCGGCACGATGGATGTGAACGGCAACCTCACGATCAACAGCGTGGGGTCGATCGATGGCACGCTCACCGTGGCAGGGAATGTCACGGGGACCGACGGCACCGTCGGCGGCAACGGGAATATCACCCTCGACGGCGGCGGGGCGCAAACCCTGGACGCGGGTGGAGGCGGCGGCACGGTGGGCGTACCGTCGATCGTCATCAACAAAGGCGGCGGCACCCTCACGCTGCAAGATACGATCAGCGTGCACAAGGACTGGACGCATACCGCAGGAACGGTGTCGGCGGGGACGAGCACCGTCAGTTTCAACAACGATGCCTCAGCGATTTCCGGCAACATTTCGGCGCCGGGCATGGCCTTTAACAACGTCATTTTTGACAAAGGCAGCTCTAGCTTGACCGTGACGGGTACGATGGACATCGACGGCAACCTCACGATTTCGGGGTTGGGCAATCTCAACACCGGCACGGTCGCCGTGGCCGGGAACCTCACAACGACGGACAGCGCCGTCGGGGGTGACGCTACGGTGTTGTTCAATGGCGCCGGGGCACAGATTTTGGGTGCCGCGGGCGGCACGGGGGGCTTGCCGAGCGTGGACATCAACAAAGGCGGCGGCACACTCACGCTTCAAGACACGATCCATGTCAGCCGCAACTGGACGCGGACCTTGGGCAATGTTTCCGCCGGAAGCAGCACGGTCAGCTTTAACAACGATGCGGGCACGCAAAGCACCAGTGTTAATTCGGGCACAATGGCTTTCAACGATGTTGAGTTCGACAAAGGTGGGTTTTCGATTACCGTCACCGGCACGATGGACATCAACGGCAACCTCACTTTTACTTCGGCTTCGAATGTCAACACCGGCACCTTCACCGTGGCCGGCAATCTCACCTCCGCCGATGTTGAAATTTTCGGCACGGCGGCGATCACCCTCGACGGCACGGGCACACAGAATATCAACGTGACCGGCGACTTGCCGGACGGCACCTTCACCATCAACAAAGCGTCGGGCACGGCGGTTTTAACAGCGAACTTTACGACCGGGTTGGATGCGGCGGGGCAAGATCTCACCCTGTCCGGCGGCACCCTGGATTTGAACGGCTTCAACCTCACCGTGCCGGATGTCTTGACCGTCGGGGCGACCGAAACTTTGCAATTGGAAGGCGGCGAAACGGTGACGACCACAACCACCACCCTCAACACGGGCAGCACCGTGCTGTACGATGGCGGCGGCACTTACACCGGCTTGGCCGCGGGCGACACCTATTCCAAGCTCACCTTCAACGGATCCGGCACGTGGACGCTCGATGCCGCCCTCGACGTCAACGGCAACCTCACGATCACGGCGGGGACTTTGGACGTCTCCGGCACGAACTACCCGGTCAACGTCGCGGGCAATTGGAGCAACGGCGGGACGTTTACACCGCGTTCCGGCACCGTCGTCTTCGACGGCACGAATCAAACGCTGACGGGTTCCACGACCTTCAACAACTTCACAAAAACCGAAAGCACGAACGATGCGACGGATGTCACCCTCACCTTCGACAACACGGCGACGCAGACGATCAACGGCACCCTCACCTTGGACGGCCTGGATGCCGACGACCGCATCAACCTCGTCTCCGACAGCCCCGGCACGCAGTGGGACTTGGTTTTGGGCGCGTCCGCCACGAAGGCCATCGACTTTGTGGACGTGCAGGATTCGGATGCCGCAGGCTCCAATGCCGCGCAACTGCCCGTGAATCCCGCAAGTTCCGTGGATTCCGGCAACAACATCCAATGGTTCACCGGCGTGACCGGCACGGTCTACACCGACGATGATGAAGCGACGCCGCTTTCGGGGAAGGTGATTCGACTTCTGGTCAACGGCGCGAGCGTCGGCACGGCCGTAACGAACGGCGCCGGCGTGTATTCCATCGCGGCGACCCCTTCGGTGGGCGACACGGTTTTGGCCTTTATCGACAACGAAACGGAAGACGGGACGACGGTGACGGTCTCCAACGGCGGCAGTTTTTCCAACTTCAACATTTATCAAAACCATGTCGTGACGCGCCAGGACAACAGCGGCGCACTCACGAATGCGAATCTTTCCACCGCAACGAACGGGGATACCGACATTCAATACACGGTTTCGGGCGGCAACCTCACGGTTTCGGGCAACCACGAACTGCATGTCTTGACGGGGCACAGCTTCACACCGGGCGGCAACGTGACCGCCGTGGATATGGACATCAACGGCACCTTCAACCCCGCCGCCTTTGCGGTCAACGTGTCGGGGAATTGGGACGCCACGGGCGGTGTGTTTACGAGCACGGGCACGGTGACCTTCAACGGCACGGCCGACCAAACAATCACCAGCGGCGGTGCCGCCTTCAACCACCTTACGCTCAACAATACCGGCGGCAGCGGCAGCGACGATGTCATCATCGCCGACGCCCTCGACATCAACGGCAATCTCACGATCACGGACGGCGATCTCGACATCGGCACCAACAATCCGACGGTCAACACGGCGGGCAATGTCACGATTGCAAGCAACGGTTCCATCGACGTGACCAGTCGAACGGCCGACTGGACTTTCGACGGCACGACGACCCTGAGCGACAGCTCCGGCGGCGGCCCGCAGGATTTGGAAGACGTGGTGGTGAACGGCACGAGCCTGACTTTGGGCGCATCGACGAAAGTGCAAACCCTGACCGTGACGGCCGGCACACTCGACTTGGGGGCTTCGGGCTACACGCTGGAGATCGACGGCACGGGCACGCCTCTTTCAAACAGCGGGACTTTTACGGCGGGCACTTCGACGGTGCAATACACGGGCACGGGCGCGGGCGTGAACATCGCCACCCTGCCCTACAGCAGTTTGAGACTGACGCCGACGGCGGCGACAACGTATTCGCTCGGCGCTGCTTTGAGCGGTGTGAACGGTTTGAGCGGAAATCTGAACATCGACGCCAACGCCACATTGAATGCGGCAGGCTTTGACATCGACGTCGCGGGCGATTGGACGAACGCGGGCACCTTGACGTCCGGCGCCAACACCGTGACCTTCGACGGCACGGGCACGCAAAGCATCACCAGCGGCGGCAGTACATTTAATAATTTGACGATCACGAATGCCTCGAATGTTGTGACTTTTTCGGACGCCCTCAGCACCGGCAACTTCACGGCGGTGACGCCGAATACGCAGTTGCGCTTCACCGGAGGCACAACAAATACCATCAGCGGCACATTGAATCTCAACGGGCAGGCCGCGGGCACGGAAGTCGTCCTGCGCTCGACGAATGCGAGCCAATACGTATTGGACGTGACGGGCGGCGCGCAGACCGTAAGTTTCGTAGACGTGCAATATTCCGACGCGGGCACGAACAATATCACCGCCAACCTTTCAACAAACAGCGGCAACAATGACGATGCCGCCGCCAGTCCGCATTGGATTTTTTCGGTACAGATCACCGGCACGGTCTACACCGACGAAGGCACGACGCCGATTGCCGACGGCGCAATCGTTCGCCTCTTGGTGAATGGGGTGAGTGTCGGCACAGACACGACAACGACGGGTGCTTATGCCATTCCTTCCGGGGCACTCAGTGCGGGTGATGCCATCTTAGTCTACATCGACAATCATGCTTCCGATGGTGTGGCGGTGACCGTTTCGGACGGTACGGCACTGGCCGGATTCGATATTTATGCGGGCCATGTCATTGCCCGCCACGATAACAGCCGCAGTCTCAGCAATGCCAATATGGATACCGCCCTGGGTGCATTCTCAGATACGGATCTCCTCTACTCGGTCGCAAGCGGCAATCTCACCGTCAGCGGGGCCGGGACGGAGTTATACATCCCCTTAAACCACAGTTTTACACCGGGCGGCAATGTGACGACACCGGCAATGGAGAACTTAGGTACTTTTGTTGGCGGCAGCGGCACCATTGACGTGAACGGGGCTTTGCAGTTGACTGCCGGTGCGTTTACGGCGACCAGCGGCACCTTGTCCATCGGCACGGGCTTTACGATTTCAGGCGGCACTTTTACCCACAATGCCGGAACCGTCGCTTTTGACACGGGCAGTGCGACGATCAATATCGGCTCGGCCATTCTCAACGACCTGAGCCTTGCGATCGGAACCGGGACTTTGACCGTGACGGGCACTGTGGACGTGGATGGCGATTTCGCCGTCACCTCACTTGCCGGAATTGATGGCGGCACGATCGCCGTGGCGGGCAATGCGACCAGTACCGATACCGATATCGTCGGCACGGCCACGATTTTACTGGACGGCGGTGGCAATCAAACGCTGGGTGTGCTTTCCAGCACGGGTGACTTTCCCAATATCGCCATCAATAAAACGGGGGGCACCTTGACGCTGGAGGGGACGATTGAGACGGCGGATTGGACTTACACGGCGGGCACGGTGAATGCCGGAACAAGCACTGTGCGTTTTGACGCCTTCTATCCCCACACCATCAGTTCCGGCGCCATGCGCTTCAATGATGTCGAATTGTCCAACAACGGCAATGCGGTCACGATTGTCGGCACAATGGATATCAACGGAAACCTCACGCTCAGCGATGCGGGAAATATCAGCGGGGGCACGATGACGGTGGCCGGAAATCTCACGAGTGCCGATGCCGCCGTCGACGGCACGACGGCCGTCACCCTGGATGGGACGGGCACGCAAAATATCAATGTCACGGGCGATCTGCCGGACGGCACTTTCACAATCAACAAGACTTCCGGCACGGTGATCCTGCTCGCAAACTTCGCCACGGGCCTGGACGGCGCGGGACAGGATTTGACGATCAGCCAAGGCACACTCGACCTCAACGGTTTTAACCTCACCGTGCCCGACGTGTTCACGGTGAATGCCGCAGGCACCCTCCAACTCGAAGGCGGCGAAACGGTGACGACGGGCACGACGACGCTGAATTCCGGCAGCACCGTGTTGTATGACGGCGGCGGCACTTATGCGGGCCTGGCCGCGGGGAACAGCTATGCCAATCTGACATTCAACAATGCGGGCGGCACCTGGGCGCAAAACGCGGCCTTGGACGTGAACGGCAACCTGACGATCACGGCGGGCACACTCAACAGCGCGGGCAATGCCATCACGCTGGCGGGCAATTGGAGCAACAGCGGAACGTATGCCTCCGGGGCGAATACGGTCACGTTCGACGGCGGCAATCAAAGCCTTGCGGGTTCGACGACCTTCAATCACTTCAGCAAAATAGACAGTGCAAACGACGCGACCGATCTCACCCTGACTTTCGACAATACCGCCACGCAGACCATCAACGGGACTTTCACAATCAATGGTCTGGATGCCGATGATCGCATCAATTTGGTCTCAGACAGCCCCGGCAATCCATGGAGCCTGGTCTTGGGCGCGGGCGCCGTAAAATCCGTGGATTTTGTGGATGTGCAGGACTCGGACGCCGCAGGTTCCGACGCGGCGCTGATTCCGGTGAATCCCACGAATGCGATTGATTCGGGCAACAACATCCAATGGTTCGGCACGGCGGTGGCGGCCACCTCCGCCGCGGTGGAAATTTCCCCCAACGCGGTGGCCGTCGGCAGCACGGGCAATGCCTTCACCTACGATCTGCTGCCGACCATCGGCGGCTCGGACACCGGCATTGATCAAATCATCTTGAGCGTGCCGGCGGGCTACGGCAATCTTGTTCTCAACGGCGTCAGCGTGGGCGGGACGGCGCAAATACCGGACTGCGTCGGGCTCGGGGCCGGGGAATACTGCGCCTCGATTTCCGGGCAAGTCATCACGGTGACGCTCGGCACAAAGGTGACGACGACCCTCAGCAACATCCGGCTCACCCTCACCGCCGACGCGCCGACGACGGTGGGCGGCGCCGATTTTACAAGCACCTTCGACGATACAAGCACAGGCGTCGCCGCACAGGCCGCGGCGGCGGGTAACGCGGACGGCGACGCGGGAGATAACAACAGCATCACGGTGCAGGTGGTGGGACGCGCCGTGACATCGGTCCTTGCGGAGGTTTCGCCGAATGCCGTGCCGATCAATTCGACGGGGAACAGCTTTGCCTACGACATGCTGCCCACGATCAATGCCGGGGACACAGGGATCAATCAAATCGCCCTCACCGTGCCTGCGGGACACAGCAACCTTTCCGTGACGGGGGTTTCGGTGGGCGGCACGGCGCAGACGGCGGGTTCGGGCTGCCCCACGCCCGCAGCGGGCGAATATTGCAGCACGGTTTCCGGTCAAGTCATCACGCTCACCTTGGGGACTGCCGTCACGACCTCGCTCACGAATATCCGCATCACCTTCACCGCCGATGCGCCGTCAACCGTGGGCAGCGGGAATGTGACCGCGACGGTGGACGATGCGGCGACGATTACGGCGGCGCAAGCGATCACGGCGGGCAATGCGGACGGGGATGCCGCCGATGCCGACAGCATTGCGGTGGCGACGGGGGACTTGGCGGCGACTTCGGCGCTCTCGGAAATCAGTCCGAATACGGTGGTCATGAGTACGACAACCCGTGCCTTTATTTTGGATATACTGCCCGCGATTAATGCCGCGGATACCGGCATTGATCAACTTGAGTTGACTGCCCCGAGTGCCTATGCCAATTTGAATGTGACCGGCGTTTCGGTCGCAGGGGCGAATCAAACCGCCAGTATCACGTGTCCGACGCCGGGCGCCGGGGAATATTGTGCCGGTGTTTCGGCTCAAGTCATGACGGTAACACTGGGCAGCAAGCTCCTGACTTCATCGAGCAATGTTCAAATCCGTTTTACGGCCGATACCCCAGGCGTCTCAGACAGTGCAAGCTTTCTGGCCAAATTTAACGATACGGCGACCGCAGCGGTGGCGCCGCAGTCGGCGGCAGAAGGGAATGCCGACGGGGATTCGGAGGATGCGAACAGTCTGTCCGTTACCGTGCAAAGCATTGATACGGCGCAGTCCCTTGTTTCTGCCGCGCCGAGCTTGATTGAAATTGACCGCGACGGGGACGGCAATCCTTACAGCACGATTACGATTACGCCGAAAGATCCCGCCGGTCTCGATTTGGGTTCGGGTTTGAATGTCGTTATTTCTGTTGTCGAAGCGGCCGCACCCTCCGGAAAACCGGCCGGGGTGAAAGAAGCCGCCGGAGATCCTTTTGGCAGTATGACGGCGGTTGTCGATAATGGAGACGGGACCTACAGTGCGCAATTGAGTTCCGCTATCTCCGGCATCGCGGCGGTAAACGCGACCGTGAACGGGGTACTGCTTCAGTCTGCACAGACGGTAACCTTTACCGCCGGAGAAGTGCTGAAAATCAGCAAAACCGCAAATAAAAAATCAGCCGTAATCGGCGATGTGATTACCTATGAAGTGGCGATTCAGAATACCACGACACAGGATGTGTCCTCTGTGACCTTGAATGACAAAATTCCACCCGGATTTAAGTATCTACAGGGTTCAAGCCTGGTCAACGGTCAGCCTGCGGCTGATCCTTCGGGCAATCAAACCCGTGCCTTTAATTTGGGCACTATTGCTGCTTGGGTGGATCAAAATGGAAACGGTTTGGCCGATACGGGGGATGCGGGGAATATAACGCTGTCCTATCAATTGGTGATCGGATCGGGGGTCAAACCCGGAGCGCATGTCAATTTGGCACAGGCCGTGGATTTTGCGGCGATTTCAAATCAGTCCCGTGTCAAGGTTCGTGTCGATTACGATCCGATTTTTGACTTGAGCACCGTCATTGGGAAGGTCTTTTTCGATAAGAACCAAAACGGTTATCAGGATCGCGGTGAAGCGGGCATTGCCGGTGTCCGGGTGGCCTTGGATAACGGAACCTACGTCGTGACCGATGATGCCGGGCGCTATCATTTCCCCGGCGTGAAACCCGGACAGCGGCTTTTGAAGATCCATACCGCCACTCTGCCGCCGGGCACCACCGTGACGACGGAAGAAGCACGTATTGCGGAAGTGAGTCGCGGCCTTTTAACCAAGGTTAATTTTGGTGTGGTTTACGATATTGAAACGGAACATATCGGGCGCCCGGGCAAAGAAGGCCTTGCCGTTTCTCCGCAGCTTGAAATCGAGCCGACGCAAATTACGGGTCATTTGCAGGCCATGCAAGTGCTGGTCAACGGCGACGATGTGAAGTTGCCTGTAAATCAGGCCCATCTGGGTGTGAGTGAAATTAAAGAAGTTGTTGAAATTATTGGTGAAAATCTTATCCAACCCATTTTGTTTTCGATTGTGCCGGAGATGCCGGACCGCGTGAAATCCTGGCGCTTGGAAATCAAAGATGCGGAGGGCGGGATATTCCGCCTCTTGCAAGGCCAAGGCGCTCCGCCGGAAGAGATTCGCTGGGACGGCAAAGACGCCGCGCAAAAGCTCATGGAAGGGGGTGCGGTCTATTCGTACCAATTTAAAGTCGATTACAAGGACGGCTCTGCTGCGGCCAGCACGCGTCGGCTCTTTGGGGTGAATAAAACTTCGGCGGTATCGCTTAATTTGCTGGGTTCGGCCTTTGCTGTCGGTTCGGCTGAAATTAATGAGAAGACGGAAAAAGTGCTGGATGAATTAGCGGAAACCCTGAAAAAATATCCGAACGAACCCATTACGATCGAAGGCCATACGGACAATACAGGCAATGATGATTTTAATCTTCAGCTTTCAAAGGCCCGCGCGGAAACCGCGATGCATTACCTGGTTGAAAAGAAGGCCATCGACAAAAAACGCTTCTCGCTCAAATGGTTTGGCGAAGGGAAGCCCATTGCCAGCAACGGTGTTGAAGAAGGGCGTGCCGTCAATCGGCGGGTTGAGATTGTCGGCACGATCAAGGAAGTAAAAACGGCAAAAATCTTCAATCATCCGCGTTCCGAAGCGGTGATGAGGATTAACGGTCTCCCGGTGGAAACGGAGACGGGAGATCGTTTTTCCACCAAGCTGAGGCAAGACGTGGAAACACTGATACTGGAAATGGCTGGTTCCGGCGGCGAAGTGCTGAAAACAACACTCATTTTCCCGAAGGTTGAAATTCTTGCCCCTGCGGGGCAAGAAATCTTGGTTTTTGGAGAACCCAATGCGCGTTACCTGGCGTTGCCTCTGCCCAAAGGCGGTGAAAAAACAGCCGGGCTTCCGGTGGCGTCTTATCGTCTTCAGGGCAAAACGGAGGCGGAAAATCAGGTCTGGGTGGATGGCAAAGCCGTGAAAGTCGGTATGGAGGGTCGCTTTGAAACGGATATCCTGCTGAAAATCGGGGAAAACCTGTTCACGATTGTGGCGGCAAATCCTCAACGGGTGAGTCGCATGATGACGCTCAAAATACATCTTTCCGATAAAGACGAACAAGGGCGGGTCATGATGGCGATCAAACCCATCCCGCAAATTTCGGTGCTCTTGCCGCCAAAAGGCAAGGTTTTATCGCATACGCAATTGCCGCTGCGTGGGATGACCGATCCGGGCAATGCCGTTTGGGTGAATGAAACAAAAATTGCGGTGGCGGAAAACGGGACCTTTAGCACAAGGGCCGAGCTTCAATCCGGCAAAAATACCTTGGTCATCAAAGTCGTGGATGCCGAAGGTTACAGCAGTCGCATTGAACGCGAAGTGACAGTGAATGAGGCCCCTTTCTTTTTGATGGCGCTGGCCGACGGGGAGTTCGGTCGAATTTCGACTTCGGGTTATTTGGAAGGGGCCGGTGCCGATCAGCGGAAGGATTATTATGCAAAGGGACGACTGGCTTATTATTTAAAGGGGAAAATTCTGGGCAAGTATCTCATCACCTCCGCCTTTGACACGGGAAAAAATGAATTTGAGCGGATGTTTCAAAATCTGAATCAGGCGGAAACCGACCGCTTTTTTACGAATATCGATCCGGATAAATTCTACCCGGTTTACGGCGATGAGAGCACGATTGTATACGACGCACAAAGCCGGGGCAAGTTTTATCTTGCCATCGAAGGCGAGGACTTGAATGTGCTTGTCGGCAATTATAAAACCGATTTGAACGATACGGAGCTTGCGGCCTTTAACCGCACTTTATACGGCGCACGTGCCGAATACCGATCCCTTTCAAAAACGCGGTACGGCGCACACGATACCAAAGTGATCGTTTTTGGTGCAGAGGTGCGTCAGGCCCATGTGCAAAACACCTTCCGGGCGACGGGCGGCTCACTCTACTACCTTTCCGAAAAAAATGTCATTGAAGGCAGCGAGCAGGTGCGCATTGAAGTGCGGGATCAGAATACCGGTCTGGTCCTGGCCAAAATTGACCAGGTTCGGGATGCCGATTACAGTTTTAAATATGAAGAGGGTCGCATTTTATTCCGGCGTCCGATATCCGGCGTCGTCTCGAATGACCTGCTTTTGGCGCAAGCTTCTTTGCAGGGACATCCCGTATTTGTCCTGGTCGATTTTGAATACGAGGCGCAGAATTTTGATAAAAGGGCGGTGGGCGGCCGGGTGCGCCAACAGGTGGGGGATCATCTTGCGATTGGGGGTACGGCCATCGAAGACGCGGCGGAGGCCGGTGATTACGCACTGAAGGCGGCGGACGCGGAACTCCGTTTGGGCCGGGATACGACGCTGGTCGGGGAATATGCGCAAAGCCGGGGGAAAAACAGCGCGACTTTGATCAGTGAAGACGGGGGCATCAGCTTCACACCCCTTGCCGCGACCGTAGCGGACTCGGGATCGGCCTACAAGGCGGCGGTACGCAGCAATCTCTCCGAATGGTTTGGCGCAAAAGCGCGTCTGCTGGGGAATGCCTATTACAAACGCCTTTCGCCCGGTTTCTTCTCAAACGGCACCTTGTTGGAACAGGGCACTTTAAAATACGGGGGCGGTCTGAAAGCCGTCTTGAACAAGCAGGATACCCTGCGCTTGCGTTACGATTTTCAGGAAGTGATTGCCAATGCGAACGCGGTTTCGGCGAATCAGGTCGGTGCGAAGCAGGTGCTTATGAAAGAACTTGAATACGGGCATCGCCGGGGGCCGTTTTTATTTACGGCGGGTTTTCAGGATAAACGCATTGATGAAGGCGGCGGTGTTTCCAAAGTGGAGCAACAACTTGCCGGTGCGGTGAATTGGCAGGTCCATGAGCGTTTTTCGGCCTTGCTCAAACATCAGCAATTGATTCGCGGTGCGGATCGTTATCGCAGCACCTTGGGGTTGAAGGCCGGGCTTGCGGATTGGCTCGACGGGGTCGCCGAGGGATCCTTTTCAAATGCCGCCGATACGGCCCTGCTGGGCTTGAGCGCACGCATTGACGATCGCTCCACACTTTATATTAATGAGACCTTTAAGAAAAAAGAGGGTGAAGAGGCGACCTGGGCTTCCGTCGCCGGGGGCGACCGCATGTTGACGCCGCGTCTGAAACTTTACGGCGAATACGGTGAAGAGCGCGGGCCTATAAATCAAACCCGCTCCCTTTGGGGCTTGGATCAGCGTTTCGGCGATGATAAAAAATGGAAAATCAATCTGAACTACGAACGCAGTTACCTCAAAGGACTGACCCGGAACACCACGCGGGATGCCGCCGCCTTGAGTCTGCGCTACCTGCGTCCGGACGGCAGCCGTTCCGCGCACCGTGTTGAACTGCGGCTTGAAAAAGGCACGGACAAAAAAATACACCGTCTCACGACCCATCAGGGCGAGCTGAAAATACTTTCGGGACTGACCTTGTTTGGGAAATTTAATTTCAGCGATACAAAAAATCGCACACAAAATCGCCTCGAGGCGCGTTTTACAGAAGCCGGGGGCGGGGTGGCCTATCGGCCCATTGCCTTTGACCGGGTGAATTTTATTTCAAAATATACCTTTCTGATGGATCAAAAACCCGATGCAAGCGGCCCGATGCTGAAAACCGCATCCCATGTGACGTCCGTGGAAATTATCTACGACATCTCGCGGTATTTTCAATGGGTCGAAAAATACGCGGTTAAACTCAAGAAAGAACGCCAAAGCCCGCGTCCGGATTTGAAAAGCCGGACCGATCTTTGGATTAATCGTCTTAATTTTCATGTGACGAAACGGTGGGATATCGCGGGAGAATACCGCATCCTGAAACAGTTTCAGGCAAACGACCAGCTCGAAGGTTACGCTGTCGAAGTGAATCGTGCCCTGGCGAAACATTTTCGTTTCGGTGTGGGCTACAATTTCAGCCGCTTCACGGACAATGAATTTTCCGACAACAATTATGATGCGCGCGGCTGGTTCATCCGCGTCCAGGGGAAATATTAATGACCGCAGGGGAGATTCAATCTAAAAAGGCCCGGGGGATTCGGCGTGTGCTGTTTTGGGTCGGCACGCTGGGTGCGGAGGCCGTTTGGGCGCTCACGGCTTTCTTGATCTGCGCGGTTTTTTTACTGGCCGGTTTAAAACAATTGTTTCCAGAGGGCGCACCCGGCCTGTCTTTTTTTGAAGTCGGCGGCAGGTTTACTCCGGTTTCGCTTGAAAAGAGCGAAGGCCGTTTTCAAATGGATTTTGCAAACGATGGCGATGCAGCGGATTTTTCCGGGAAGGCCGAAGCGGTGGCGCAATTAAGCCGACTGGAAAACGAGGTGAAGTATAAGCGGGCCAAGGGCATCGTTTGGGAAGGGGCGGCGGCGGGTTTGAGTCTCTTTGAGCGGGACGCGGTGCAGACCCTGAACAATGCGCGGGCGACAATTGCCTTTGACGCAGAAAACGTTTTGGAAATGGATGAAAATTCATTGGTAATTATCCGGCGTTTGGGCGGAAGTCGGATTCTGAGAAGCCGACGGTCCTTTCGGGTGCTTGTAAACGGCCGTTTACGCGGGCGGATCGACGGCAGCGGTTCGGGCAACGTCAATCTGCAAATCGCCCTGCCTTCGGGTTTAACCGAAATCGACACGCGGGACAGTCTGGATCAAAAAACCGAATTTGAAATTAATGTGCTGCCGGATAAATCCAGCACGGTCACGGTTTTTAAAGGGGTGGCCAAAGTCCGCGCGAATGGCAAGACCGTGGAAGTAAAGGCCAATGAAGCCACAAAAATTGAAAAGGTGGCTGCCCCGTCCGCGCCGCTACGGATTTTAGAGCCGCCGGCTTTGAAAAGCCCGGCTGCGAAAAAAATTTATTATTATCGGAATTTTCCGCCTGAAATTTTATTCGCCTGGCAAGAGAATAAAAAAAGCCAGCACTATCAATTGCAAATTGCAAAAAAACCGCGTTTTGTCGGTCTTATCCTCAATGAACGCCTGTCCAAAACCCGATTCCTTTACGGCAATTTGAAAAAAGGGGTTTATTTTTGGCGCGTGGCCGCCGTGGACGGCAAGGGCGTGCAGGGTGCGTGGAGTGCTGTGCGGAAGATTGAAGTGGTGCAGCTTTTAAAACCGCCGAAATTGGAGGTCCTCTTTCCTAAAAAAGACGGAATCATGAATGAGGCGGTGATTGTTGTGCGCGGCGTCTCGGATGCGGCGGCCAAAATTTATATCAACGGGAATGCCCCCGCACAACGCGATGCGGAAGGTTTTGCACATGAATTGCCTCTTAAAAAAGGGGTCAACCTGATTTTGGTCGAATCGGTAGATCAGGCCGGAAATGTGAGTTTTGAAAGAAGGTTGATTAGCAGAAAATTTTAAAAAGGCGGTTTCTGGGATGGCGTCACAGGTTAAATTTTCAATTCGGCTCAAGCTGCTCTTCATGATGCTCGTGGTGGTGACCGCCGTGGTCAGCACGCTGACCTTTAAAATTGTGACCTTGTTTCAAAAAGACAAGACCACTTACCTTTTTGATCTTACCGCGGTCACGGCGCTGCATCTTTCGGAGGAAGCCAATACGATTTTGCGCAACTACGATGAAAACCTGGCAGTTTTTGCGCAGTCGCTTTTATCCGTGGAAATCCCGGAGTCCGGCAAAGAAACCTATATCAAAAAGCTGCTTGAGCACTTTGAAGGTTTTATCGCCGTTTCACTGTACAACGCAAAAGGTAAAGAGGAAGTGACCCTGCTGGATCAGGTCCGATTTAGCGCGGCGGATCTGAAACGGGAAGATCTCACGGCCTATCGCGCCGAACACCCGATTCCTTTTGAGGATTTGAAACAAGGCGTCCCTTTTTTACAGCAATCGACCTTCATGCGGGAATTGCCCTCTTTCACTTTGGTTCGAAGGGTGCACGATGAACATTTTGATGAAACCTTCTTTGTCGTGGCGGAGATTCAGCTCGATCGACTCTTGGGCTTAAGCGGGAAATCAAAGGTTTTCGAGACCTTTTTGATCGACAATGCGGGCATGATTATTTCCAGCTCAAATACGGGACCGCAGGGCAGCGAAAAAGTTTTTCATGAGGATGTGAGCGGCATTCCGGTGGTTGCGGCGTTTATGAACGGGCAAACCTTTGCCGAAACACTGGAATATACGATTGACGGGGATGATTATCTGGGGGCTTATGCCCGTATTGAGTACGGCGGTTTTGGCGCGGTGGCCCAAATCCCGAAATCCGTGGCTTATTTGGCAGCGAAGGCCTTGACCGATACCTTATTGAATGTGTCTTTGGGGGTTCTGGCGTTTTCAGTGCTCGTTGCATTTGTGTGGTCACGCGGTATGACACAGCCCATTAAACAGCTTTCGGAAGCGACACGCCGTGTCGCAGGCGGGCATTTTGATATCGGGATCACGACAAAAAGCAAGGATGAAATCGGTCTTCTGGCCAATTCCTTCAACCGGATGGCGGGCGAATTGAAAGCCCGTGAGACTGATTTGAAGTCGGCGCAGGCGGCCCTGGTGCAATCGGAAAAAATGGCGGCCTTCGGACAACTGGGTGCCGGGATCGCCCATGAAGTTAAAAACCCTTTGGCGGGGATTCTAGGTTATGCCCAGTTGGCTTTGAGAAAGGTGGAGCAAGACAGCCCATTGGCCAAACAGTTGCGGATTATCGAAAAAGAGACCAAACGCTGTAAGACGATTATTGAAAACCTGATGAAATTCTCCCGTCAGGAAAAAACGGAAAAGACGCCGATCAATCTCAATGACGTGCTTGAAGACGCTCTGGCCATCGTGGATCATCAGTTGACGATTAACAAGGTGAGGATCGAAAAACAGATTGCCGCGCATCTCCCGCTGATTGGCGGAAACGCCAATCAGCTTCAGCAAGTCTTGATGAACCTGATGATCAATGCACAGCAAGCCATGCCGGAAGGCGGAACGGTTTCCATTGAAACCGCTCAGGATGAAGACAAGGTGGTCTTGTCTGTCCGCGATACGGGGCCGGGCATGCCGCCTGAGATTCAGGAAAAAATTTTTGAGCCTTTTTTCACGACAAAGCCGATCGGGAAAGGCACGGGTTTGGGCCTTTCGGTTTCATACGGCATTGTAAAAGATCATTACGGTGAAATTCTGTTAGAAAGCGAACCGGGCAAGGGCACGACCTTTACGCTTTCATTTCCCGTGATGGATGCGGCGCGTGAAGACAAACCTGAAAACTAAGGAGGAAGCGACTGATGAATAAATCACCCCGCATCCTGGTGGTTGATGATGAAATGTCCATCCGGGGGATCTTGAACGAACTCTTTACGGCATTGAATTATGATGTTGTTGAATCCCCCAGTGTAGAAGTCGCACTGGTGAAAATGACATTGATTCAGTTTGACTTGGTCATTTCCGATATTCGCATGGCGGGACAGACAGGGCTTGAATTGCTTAAAAAAGTGAAAGAAATAAGTCCGGATACCGAAGTGATTATTATGACCAGCCATGCCTCGCTGGAATCTTCCCTGGAGGCCATCCGTTTAGGGGCGTATGACTATTTGCTGAAACCTTTCGAAGAACTTGAATATGTTGAAATCGTTGTTGCACGGGCCTTGTCGCAGCAGCAGCTTAAAAAAGAAAACCGAGCATTACTTGCACGCACGACGCAAAAAAATCAGCAGATGGAACAAGGGGCAAGCCGGGCGGCACGGGACCTCATTGCGGTTGCGAATTTTTATAAGATTGCTTCAAGTCTCTTAAAATCAAAAAACCGTGCTGAGTTAATGGGCCGTTTAGAGGAAGGGCTTTCCCTCTTTTTAAAAGGGAATGCCGGGGTGATCTGGCTGTATCATCGGGAAAAAGGAAGTCTGCTTGCGCAAAAGACCATTGGACTGAGCACCGCTTCGATGCCTTCGATGCCGCTTTCGGATGCGCTACGCAGCTCAGATGCGGCCTTGTGTCTTTGGATGCGGAAGGGCGCGTATAAAAATCAGCTCAATCAATTATTTAAATCCCCGCCCCCCCAAAACGGGGTTCATCAGCCTTTAATCTATCAAGAGAAGGTATACGGTTTGCTCTCGGTCATGAATCGTGCGCCGAAAAACTGGAGGGTGCATGAAAAAAATACCTTTGTACATCTTTGCCTGATTACGGCAATGATGTTTCATTTTTTTGAAATGAACACCCCCCGAACGCCAACACATATTCCCGACGTCGTCGGAGTACCCCCCGCAACGAAAGGGATATCAACGCTGCAGGATACGCAGACGGGCCTTGTGCGCTTTGACTTCTTTTTGGAACTCCTGAATCTGGAGATCCAGCGCGCGCGGCGTTATCGGCACCCCTTCACCCTCTTGCTGTTGTCTTTGGATTTCCCCCCTGAGGAAGAAAAGAAACCGGAGGTTCGCGCGTTTTTACAGGAATGGGCCAAACAGATTCTGAGCCGGATTCGTACAACGGATATGGCGGCGCGAGATAGGAACAAGATATTTGTGATGATGCCGGAGACGAGTCATCGGGAAAGTCGTAAGGTGATGCGTCTCTTAAAGCGGCAGATGTCATCTTTGGCTGTTTCCAAACACATTGCCGCCGAATATGGAGAAGGCCAACTCAAAAAAGCGGCCTACCCAAAGGATGGTGATACGGTCGGGGAGCTTATTTCGGTCTTGGAGAGCCGTATTTCTATACGTGAACCTGCTGAAGGCCTTAACGCATAATATTAAAATAAACGTATATATTTCAGTTGGTTATTCCCCTTAGTGCGCTTGAATCTGTCTTGACGCCTAGGGGCTTTGTGATAGGCTTGATGCTGTGTCAGACTGGAAACCTTCCATACTTGTGGTTGATGACGAAAGCACTTTTCGTTCGGCGGTCGTCGATTTGCTGGAGGATGTCGGCTACGCTTGTATCGGCGCCGATTCGGGCGAAGCGGCCTTGGCGCTATTGGAAACGCAGCGTTACGACATTGTTTTTACCGATCTGCGGATGCCGGGGATCGACGGCCTCACCCTTTTACGTGAAATTAAAAAAAAAGATGCCTCAATCACGGTGGTGCTGATTACCAGTCACTCTTCGGTTGATTCGACCATTAAGGCCCTGCGACTGGGGGCCTATGATTATCTGATCAAACCGCTTGAAGATATTGAACTGATCCTGGCCATCATCAATCGTATCTCCGACAAACTTTCATTGGAGGCGGAAAAAAAGAAGTTGCTTGAAGATCTTCAGGAAAAAAACAGGGCCTTGGATGAAAGCCGCAAAAAGATCATCCAGTATTCTTTGGATATTTCAGCCCTGTATGCTGCGGAAAAGGAAATGCTGGCGGGGCTTGATCTCGAAGAGGTCTATCAACGTTCCGTGATGCATGTTTCAAAATTGGTGGGATTTCAACCCGCCTTGCTCTGGATTTTTGATAAATCACGAAGAAAACTCCTGCTCAAGAGTCATTGCAGGCTGGGGAAGTTGGATGCATCGTCTCTGGATTTAAGTTTTCCCAAAATAGTTTCCCGTGTTTCAAGGGCATTGAAACAGCAATTAATTTCAAAAGTGAAACAAGGCACGGCACTCTTTCATCCCATTCAGGGCCATCAAATGTTTTATGGGGTTTTAGCGATTCTTGATCTTAAAAAGAGACCGTTTACAAAACGGCAGAAGGAAATCCTGACGCGCTTCGCATCTTCCGTGGCCGTGGCGGTTGAAAATGCCCGGCTTTATCACGAAGTGAAAACCTTAGCAACACGGGACAGCCTGACCGGGCTTTATAACCGACGGCATTTCGAAAGCGTTTTAAAGTCCGAGCTCTTGCGCGCGGAACGCTATCGCCATCCGGTTTCCCTGATTTTTTTCGATGTGGATTATTTTAAAACATATAATGACACCCACGGTCATCTCATGGGCGATGTCGTGCTCCGGGAGATTGCCGAGTTGGTGCAAAGCCGCGTCCGCGATACGGACATTGTCTGCCGTTATGGCGGGGAGGAATTTATCATTATCCTGCCTTATACAACAAAGACGGATGCAAAACGTCTTGCGGAAGTGATTCGTAAAAATGTTGCGGATCACCGTTTCCCCTATGGCGATCGACAGCCGGACGGTGCGGTGACGATCAGTTTCGGCATTTCTGAAAGCCCTGCCGACGGGATCGGTGCGGAAGTGATTGTTAAACGTGCGGATGACGCCCTGTATCGCGCAAAAGAAATGGGCCGGAATTGTGTTTGTTAAAGCATTCCGGATCAGAGCTTTTTTAAGGCTGAGCTTCCCTCGCGTCACGTCACACTTGACGGCCCGTGCCCAAGTCATGCGATAATCGGCGCGATGTCAAATCAGAATCAATCTTCCCAAGAGAACAACATTGATTGGAACGAGATGGCCGAAGCCTTTGATCGCTGGCTGCCTTATATTCAGCCTGTCGCGGAAACCCTCATCGACATGGCCGACATTTCGCAAGGCCATGCGATTTTAGATGTGGCGTCGGGTACGGGTGAGCCTTCACTCACACTTGCACGCCGTTATGCCAAAGCAGGTATTTCAGTTGTCGGGGTTGACAGCGCGGAAGCGATGGTTGCGCGGGCCAATAAAAAGGCGGAAATTGAAGGCTTGACTTGTCTTAAATTCCGGCAAATGAAAGCCGAAGCCCTTGATTTTGAGAATGCACAATTTGACCGCGTCATCAGTCGTTTCGGAGTCATGCTCTTTGATGATCCGCTTCGGGGGGTTTCCGAGATGAGACGTGTCTTGCGGCACGGGGGTAAAATGGTCGTTGCGGTTTGGGGGGCCTTTCATGAAGTGCCGTCCTTGCATCTCATTTGGGAGGTGCTGATGAAGGCGATGCCTGAAGAAGAGCGGCCTCCGGCACCGAGGATCGGTCGGCTGGGTGCCCGGACGGATCTCGAAGCACTTTTGGAAGAGGCGGGATTTGAGGAAGATAAACTGGAAATCACGCCTTTTATTCTAAATTATCACTATGATGATTTTGAATCGTATTGGGAGATCAGCACATCGGCGGGCATCTTGAAAGAGCCGTTCGATACATTTTCCGCCGAAGCACAGGCTGATCTCAAAAAAGAGGTTGAGAAGCTCAGCCTGTCTTATTGCGAAAACGGACAGCTCATTTTTAAGAACAAAGCACTTCTGGCGCTTGCCGGCAAATAAAGAACGCCCTTTTCTCAGGGCGGGTTTTCTGCCGTCCGAGGTTTCGACCAAATGAGAAACAAGGCCGAAGCGATGCCGGAAGCTCCGTAAACCATGCACATCACCATGACCTGATAACGCACGGCAATGAAGGGCGAGACGCCGGAGAGGATCTGCCCCGTCATCATGCCCGGCAGTGAGACCAATCCCACGGCAAAAAGCGAATTGGTAATGGGAATGAGCGAAGCGCGCAGCGCAATCCCCCGGGCCTTCTTGTAAGCGATGCCGCGGTCGCTTTCGGCACGCATCCGCTCCGCCGCGAGCGAGACGCTGTTCATTGCCTGAGAAAAAATCATCCCGGCCAAAGGAATCAGGTAACGCGGGTTGTACCAGGGGCTTAAATCCAGAACCCCTTGGCTAATCAAAAATAAAGTCAGGCTCCCGCCGCAAAAAATCGCAGAGAAGGCCTTTAAAAAAAGGTGCTTGCGTTCAAGCTTGATGGTGCGAAGCGCGATCCAGCTTGAAGCGAAGAGCATCAGGGTCAAGACGCCGAGCACGATGAAGGCGTTGTCCGATTCAAAAATGAAGGCTAAAAAATAACCGACCAGCAGCAGCTGCGCCAGCATGCGCGTGATGGCGTGCAGACTCTCGCGAAAATCCAAAGACCACTTCAAAAAAATGACCACCACCACTGCGGCAGGGATAAACGCAAGCGCAAGGTTTAAAAAGGGGATGAGTTGGATGCCGTGATTCATGAATAAACCTGTGCGCTGTCTTTATCGTGCAAGCAGGGTTTTGATTGCATTGGCGAGTTTTCCCATGCCTGTTTCGATGGTTTCGATGTCGGCACAGGAATAGTTTAAACGAAGGGTGTTGCGGTGTGATTGATTGATGTAAAAAGGGTCTCCCGGCACAAAGCACACCTTATCTTTTTTTGCAAGCGCAAGGAGATCGAGCGCGGAAGCCCCTTGCGGCAGCGTGAGCCAAAGAAACATGCCGCCTTCCGGGTTGGTGGATGTGACCTCTGCCGGGAAATGCCGCAGGATGCTGTTTCGCATGACTTCTTTTTGCGCACTGTAGGCCGTCACGATTTTTGCGATATGCGCGTCCAAATCATTGTCGCGCAAGTATTGGTGCATGACACATTGTGCAAACGGATTGGTGTGCAGATCCGAGGCCTGTTTTGCGATCACGAGTTTTTGCATGATCGGATCGGGAGCGGCAATCCAGCCGATACGCAGGCCGGGCACAACGATTTTCGAGAAAGAGCCGAGCAAGACGGTATTGTCGGGAAGCAGGGTCTTAAAGGAAGTGTGCTTTGTTTTTGTAAAACGCAAATCCCCGTAGGGATCATCTTCGATGAAAAGGGTTTTTGTGCCGCGTATGATGTCTGCGACCGCATGACGGTTTTCTTCCGGATAGGTGATGCCGGAGGGGTTTTGAAAATTGGGCACGGTGTAGATGAGTTTGGGTTGTTCGGATTCAAGTATTGCGCGGAGCTTTTTTGTATCCATGCCGTTTTCCGAGACGGGGACGGGTAAGAATCTGGCGCGATAAAGCGCAAAGGCTTGAATGGCACCCAGGTAGCCGGGTTCTTCCAAAATGAAGCCGTCACCCGCATTGAGCAGAATTTTGCCCAGTAAATCGAGTCCTTGCTGAGAACCGTTTGTAATCAGGATATTTTCAAGCGGGACATGAAGCCCTTTTTCTTTGTAACGCCCGGCGATCCATTCCCGTAAGTCAATCAGCCCCTCGGAGGCGCTGTACTGAAAGAGGCCGTTTCCATAAAGCGCAAAGACCTTCCGGGTAGCGGCCTTGATTGCTTCTGTCGGAAAGAGTGTGCGATTCGGCAAGCCTCCCGCAAAAGAAATCGTATCCGGCATCAGTGCGTCTTTCAGGATTTCACGGATAAAGGATTTTGGCACATGGGACATGCGGTCTGAAAAGGTAGGAGGCATCTCTGTTTCCTTGGAATAAAGGCAATCGTAAGATATGTGTTGCATCAGGAAGTATAAAGGGAAAGCCGTGCCGACGGCAAAAGAATATTGCTTAAAGTGCGTGAAGGAGTTTTTTTAAGCCGGTTTCAAAATTTTTGTCCAGCCGGATCTCGAGCACGGGCAATCTGCGGCGGACGAGGGAATGAAAATCGCCCAGGGCCTGTGCGCGTTTCAAAATGCCGAAGCTGTAGGGTGCACCCGGAATGCCGAGGTCTTTTTTTTCTTCAACGGTGATTTGGATGAAAAGTCCGTTTCTTTTCCCGCCCTTGTGCAACTGCCCCGTGGAATGCAGGAAGCGCGGGCCGTAACCGATGGTGGTGGCCACACGGTATTTGTTGCGAATCTTGATGCGGAATTGTTGCAAAAGTACGTCGTGTTTTTCAGAAGGCGCAAGATATGCCATGATTGCAACGTAGGAATTGGCTTGTGCGCCGGCCAGAAAGCTTTGGAGCGTTTCTTCAAAGGATTGCGCGGTTTCCGCCTTCAAGTTTCCGGACAGGCTGATTCCGTTTCCGAAGGCTTTTGCAGGGGGCAGGGTCAATGTGCCTGTTTTTTCAAATTGTGCCAGCACGGCCGCCGTATTTTCCTTGCTTTCGGAAACATTGGGTTCATCAAAAGGGTTCACCGCAAGCACGACCCCTGCGACGGCTGTGGCGATTTCCCAGCGCAGAAATTCACCCGCCAGCCCGTTCGGATGGCTTAACTCAATCCGCACGACGGGCTGCCCCGCTTTTTGCAGCGCGGTGATTTTTTCATCCCGTGCGGCGCAGTCATCCGTTTCGAGCCGCAGATAAATAAAGAGCCGGTCGCCGCCGTACCTGCCTGCATCCCCCGGCATTTCTCTATCGACCGGAACGATGCCTTTGCCTTCTTTTCCTGTGCTTTCGGCAATCAGTTGTTCTGCCCAAATGCCAAAATGAGAAAGTGATGCTGAAGAAACGAAGGTCAGTTTGTCGCGCCCGGCCTGCGCAAGGCAAGCCATGATCGCCCCAAGCAAGACGCCGGGGTTGGACGCACAGGGTACGGCGGCTGCGCAGGATACGCGCATGGCTTCTGCATTTTTCAGGAAGGCGCCAAGATCCAAGCCCAGCAGTGCGGCGGGGACCAGTCCGAATGCCGTCAGCGCGGAATAACGCCCGCCGACATCGGCGGGGGTCGAAAAGATTTTTCGAAATCCGTTTTCAGTCGCGATTTTTTCGAGAGGACTGCCCGGATCGGTTATGGCGATAAACTGCTTACCGAAGGCCTCCCCCGAAATGGCACGGACTTTTTCCGAAAAATAGCGGTAGAGCGAGCGCATTTCGATGGTGCTGCCGGACTTGCTCGCGAGAATGAACAGCGTGCGCGTCAGATCGCAGGCGGATTCGGCATTTTGGATGGCTTCGGGATCGGTGGTATCCAGCACGCTTAGACGGGGACGGCCCGGCGCGGGTGAAAAAGTTCGTTTTAAAACTTCGGGACAGAGGCTGCTTCCGCCCATGCCGAGCAGGAAAACATCTTGGAAACCCGCGGTTTTGATATCACCGGCAAAGGATTGAAGTGTGGGGATTAAGCCGGGCAGGGTCTCCGTGAGGTTTAACCAGCCCAAGCGATTGCTGATCTTTTCCCGAACCGCCGGATCGTTTTTCCAGAGGGAGGGATCTTTGGCCCAAAGCCGTTCCGGCAGGTTTTGTTTTTGTAAGGCCGCCAGTGTCTCCCGGACGCTGTTTTCCAAATCGCCCAAATTAGCTGTAGTGCATTCTGTGTCGATCAAGGAGGCGCTCCTTTTTTTGTGTAATGGCGTCAAGCACGTTTTTGTAGGAATCCGCGAAGGCCTGAAGCCCTGCCTCCTGCAAATCTTTTGTAACGGCATCTAAGTCGATGCCGCCGGCCTTCAGTGCGTCCAAAACAGCTTCTGCCTCCGCCACATTTTCTTCGATGCTCAAGCGCAGTTTGCCGTGATCCCGGAAGGCATCGATTGTTGCAGGCGGGGCGGTGTTGACCGTATGCGGGCCGATCAGTTCTTCAATATAAAGCACATCGGAATAGTCGGGGTTTTTTGTGCCCGTACTGCCCCAAAGCGGACGCTGGCGGTGGGCTCCGAGTTTTTTAAGCGCGAGAAAATCAGGAGATTCAAATATCTGCTTGAACTTTTTGTAAATCATTTTGGCATTGGCGATGGCCGCTTTTCCGGAAAGCCCGCCGGGGAAATCTTCGGTTTGCGATGCAATGAGCGAATCGACCGCGGTATCAACACGGCTGACAAATACGGAGGCGACGGAGCGAACTTTGCCCATGGGTTGTCCGGTATCATTCAATAATTTCAAGCCGTTAATATAGGCTTTGGCGACGGCTTCGTAGGTTTCAAGGGAAAAGATCAAGGTCATGTTGATGGGAATGCCCATGCCGATGAGGCGTTCGTGCGCCCGGATGCCGACTTCGGTTGCCGGAACCTTGATCATGATATTGGGACGGCCGACCCGCTGAAAAATATCCAATGCCGCTTGAACGGTTTCTTCCTCCTGATCAGAGAGCAAGGGGCTGACTTCGAGTGAGATGTAGCCGTCTTCTTCATCCGATTCGTCATAAACCGGTTTGAAGACATCGGCAGCCATTTGTATATCTTTGATAGTCAATTCCTCAAAAATTTCTTCCGCGCTTTGTTTGCCTTGAGAGAGGACTTGCATCAGTTGTTCGTCATAATCATTGCTTCCGGCAATGGCCTTTTCGAAAATACTGGGGTTTGATGTCACGCCTCTCATCTTGTCCTCATCAATGAGCTTTTTGAGGCCACCGGATTTAATGAGGTCTCGGCGGATGTTGTCGTACCAGATGGATTGCCCAAAGGTTCTGAGTTCTATCAACGGATTATTTGCCATGATGCGGTGCTCCTTTATGCGGTCTTTTTAGGATGATAAAAGGATTCTGGCTTTTTCCAAGACGTGCTCAACCGTGAAACCGTAAGCCTTCATCAAGTCGCCGATGGGTGCGGATGCGCCGAAGCGGTCGATGCCGATTATTGCGCCGTTTGCGCCCGTATAACGTTCCCAGCCAAAGGTCGTTCCAGCTTCAATGGCCAAAACAGCTGAGCCCGCCTTAGGCAGTACGGACCGGCGGTAGGCTTCGGGCTGGGCCTCGAACCGCTCCCAACTCGGCATGCTCACGATACGGACGGCGACGCCCTCGCCGGACAAGGCCTCACCCGCTTCCAGGGCCAAGTGTACTTCGGAGCCCGTGGCGATGAAGGTGAGTGCCGGATGCGCATGTTCGGCGCCGCTTAAAACATAGGCCCCTTTTTCGAGTCCGTCCGCGGAAGCGTAGCGGTCTCGGTCGATGACCGGAAGCGTTTGGCGTGAAAGGATAAGTGCGGTCGGGCCGCTCTGCTGTGAAATCGCAAGCCGCCAGGCCGCGGCCGTTTCCGTCGCATCCGCAGGACGGATGACGCAGAGATTGGGAATAGCCCGCAATGCCGCCAGATGTTCCACGGGCTGATGCGTCGGTCCGTCTTCTCCCAATCCGATGCTATCGTGTGTGAAAACATAAATGACCGGCAGGCCCATCAGTGCGGCCAGCCGGATGGCGGGGCGCATGTAATCCGAAAAAACAAGGAAGGTGCCGCCGTAAGGGATGACGCCGCCGTGCAGGGCCATGCCGTTAAGGATGCCGCCCATAGCATGTTCGCGGACGCCGAAGTGTATATTGCGTCCACTAAAATTGTCGGCAGCGATATCCCCAAATGCGTTGAGGCGGGTATTGTTTGAAGGGGCAAGGTCGGCAGAGCCGCCAATCAGTGTCGGCAATTTTTCAGCGAGTGCATTTAGGATGTGTCCCGATGTTTTTCGTGTGGCGGCTGCGCCTTCCGGTTTGAATTGTTTGATGGCTTCGTCCCATCCCCCGGGCAGCATCCGCTTCATCCCGGCCTCCCAGGCTTGCGCCAAATCGGGATGGGTTTTGGCGTATGTTTGCCAACGTGACTGCCACTCGGCTTCGGCAGCGCGTCCGGTTTCTGCCGTTTTTGAAAAATGGCGCCGCGTTTCTTCGGGCACATGAAAATCAGGTGTGAGCGGCCAATTGAGATTGGCTTTGGTGAGCTTGATTTCTTCCGCTCCGAGTGCTTCGCCGTGTGCTTTTGCGGTATCCTGACGGTTCGGGCTGCCAAAGCCGATGTGAGTGGTGACGATTAAAAGAGAGGGGCGGGCTGTTTCGCCTTGTGCCGCACGAATGGCATTGGAAAGCGCCTCAAAATCTTCAATCCCTGAAACGTCGCCCACACGAACCACCTGCCATCCGCAGGCTTCAAAACGTGCGCCCACGTTTTCGGTAAAGGCCAAGTCTGTTTTTCCTTCAATGGTGATTTTATTGTCATCATAAAAACAAATGAGTTTGCCCAATTGGAGATGACCCGCCAGCGAGGCGGCTTCGCCGGCGACGCCCTCCATCAAGTCGCCGTCGCCGGCAATGACGTAGGTATGGTGATCGACAATCTTGTGGCCGGGGCGGTTGAATTGCGCGGCCAAAAAACGTTCGCTCATCGCCATGCCGACGGCATTGGCCACACCTTGTCCGAGCGGCCCGGTCGTGGTTTCCACACCTGCGGTATGCCCGTATTCGGGATGTCCGGGGGTCTTGCTGCCCCATTGCCGAAAGGCCTTGAGATCGTCCAAAGAAAGGTCGTAGCCGGAAAGGTGCAGCAGGCTGTAAATCAACATGGAGGCGTGGCCCGCCGAGAGCACGAAGCGGTCGCGGTCGGCCCAGTCGGGGTTTTTCGGATTGTGTTTTAAAAATTGTGTCCAAAGCAAGTAAGCCAGGGGCGCAAGGCCCATCGGTGTGCCGGGATGCCCGCAGCCTGCTTTTTGCACGCCGTCCGCGGAAAGCAGGCGGATGGTGTTGATACAGAGCGTGTCCAGCGTTTTTTGATCAAGACTCATTCAAGGCTCCTTACGTTTTATGTTAATGGACAATCCGTCATGATACCCATGCCGCTGGCTTTAATGATTTCATCTGTGCCGGGTTGCAGGGCGACGAAGGGGCCGAATGAG
>Ga0256830_1000117_pt1 | contig 70237 bp, 61 predicted proteins | sample 128326metaG_FD_190537 | JGI IMG/M metagenome (GOLD analysis project Ga0256830, IMG submission 190537) | Hydrothermal vent microbial communities from Lau Basin, Pacific Ocean - 128-326 | ecosystem: Environmental > Aquatic > Marine > Hydrothermal vents | place: Pacific Ocean: Lau Basin | collected... | reverse complement strand
CGCTCACCGCAGTTACCGCTTCCATTTCAACCCCGGTCTGTCCGGAGGTTTTGGCCGTGCCGGAGATTTCAATCGCAGCGATTTGATCTTCCCCGGCAGGAATGATTTTAAAGCGAATATCAACACTTGTAATCAGGAGCGGATGGCACATCGGGATCAAATCCGGGGTTCTTTTCGCTCCCATCACACCGGCGACTTGAGCCACCGCCAGCACATCCCCTTTTGCGATTTCACCCTCTTCAATGCGTTTTAAGGTTTCCGGCTTCATATAAACGGTCCCCGTCGCGGTCGCTTCCCGATGCGTATCTTTTTTCCCGGAAACATCGACCATTCTGGCCCGTCCCTCTTGATTAAAATGTGTCAATCCATCAGTCATCTTTTTCCTCCAAAATGATGAAAAAAGCTTAGCATAGGGTCTCGGAATGTGTCAATGAAAGCACAGACTGAAAAAAGAGATAACCCGGGACTTGAACCTTCTAAAATGAGGGAATAAAAAGAGCGTTTTTCGCCATAACGGCTTGTTTTGTATAGAGGGCAATCTGCCTATTTTATTGCCGGATTCATAGCGCATTCCGGCGGATACAAACACTCCGGCGCCTTGGGCAAAGACTAAAAATTAACCAAGAGCGATACCGCAAGCATTGTATCGGTCTTTTTGTTTAGCCTCGCCCCAATCGGCTCATTGTCGTACTTAATTTCGTAACTTGTTTTAAGGGAAAAATTTTGACTCAAGACCGTCACCATCGCTGAAACCGTATTAATATTGTAGTTATCGGCGTTATCAAAATCATAAAGATATTCGACCGACTGCGAAAATTTGTTCACTTCTGTGAAATGAAACTCATAGGAAGCAAAAGCACGCCCTCTAAGAAAATCCGATGAGGTATTGTTGGTGTATTCTTCATCTACATAATCCAAACTGGCTTCGGTATTTAAAAAATGTTTCGGCCCGACAAATATTTTGTACCCGCCAACCGGCCCTGCATAATACCGGGAATCAATCCCGGCAAACTTGTCCTTAAACCAACCCACGGCAAGCCCCGCATAAGCACGTTCGGAAAAAAGATAATCGCCGCGCAGCTCCGAAGCATAATTCTCCGCAGTCTTCAGCCCTTCACTTTTGCTATTGAGCGCCGATGCTTTCCAACTCCCCTCAAATGCTTCACTAAATTTATACTTGAATAAATTTTTAACGGAAAAGGTCGAAACATTGGTATTTCCGCCGGTATTGACGGAAGAAAGCTCGCCCTCATCGCTCCATTTTTTTTCCGCTGCCTCAACGACAGCAACCCCCAGTAACAGGGGCACAATCAGCAGGGATGTCATCTTGAATCTATTCATGTTTCCTCCACTTTCGTATTGATACATTTCATCTGACTTTTCCAGTAAAATGATTTACGGATGTCTTGTTTAAACCAACAAACAGGCGAGATCGCACCATTCCAGGGAAACTCTAATCAATGCAAGGATCGAAATAAAGTCAAAATCCGCGTTATTTATACAGTGGCAGATAGCCTCAATCAAGGCATTTTTGTATAAAAAACCGAAATTAAGGGGATAAAAAATGAACATTGAACAGATCATCGAAACGGTTATTTTATTGCTTAGCACCTACTCCATCAAGATACTGGCAGCCATCGCTGTTTATATGATTGGAAAGTGGATATCACGAAAACTTTCAAATATCCTCGGCAAAGTGCTCGAAAAAAACCGCGTTGAACCGACACTGATCAATTTCCTGAAAAATATGGCTTACTACACGCTATTGGTCCTGGTCGTTGTTGCCGCAGCAGGACAACTCGGCATCAAAATCACGTCATTCTTAACGATACTAGGCGCAGCAGCTTTGGCCGTTGGTTTGGCGCTGAAAGAGTCGCTTTCGAATTTTGCATCCGGTGTCATGCTTGCCTTTTTTCGCCCCTTTCGTGAAGGTGATGTCGTGACGGCAGGCGGCATGACCGGCAAGGTCACAAGCATCGCGATTTTTAATACCACCCTCACCACACCGGACAATCAAGTTGTGATTGTTCCCAATAGCGTCATAACCGGCAACATCATCACAAACGTCAATTGCAACGCCACCCGACGCATTGATCTGGTCATCGGCATCGGGTACGGCGACAACATCGGTAAAGCCAAAGCGATCCTCACGCGTCTGATTGAAGCCGATGCGCGCATTCTGAAAGATCCGGTACCGACGATTGCCGTTGCAGAACTTGCCGACAGCAGTGTTAATTTCAATGTGCGGCCCTGGGTAAAAACGGAGGACTACTGGAATGTCCGCAGCGATTTAACCGAAAAAATCAAACTCACATTCGACGAAGAGGGCATCAGCATTCCCTATCCGCAGCAGGATGTTCATTTGATCCCCAACGAGGCGTAGACCGTGCTTTCAAACCAGCGCGCAAGATTCGAAACCTGAAATTCCCATTTTAAAATGAATCTTCTGTCTTCCTGAACGCACGGCGGCGCCTCAAAGAGAATTTAATCACGCGAAAAAACCTCAAATATCCGGCTTTTCCGAGGCAGCACTATTCACACACAGCGCGAAAAAGTTTGCTGCAATAATGCCCTGATTGTATTTTAATGCCTTGATTTTTGAAATAAATTCGGTAGACTGGTTACTACACTTTATGAAAACCTTCGTCGAAAAAATAGTCCGCTTCCCTTATCTGGTCATCTTCTCCGTCCTTTTAATTACGCTCTTTTTTTTCACGCAAATCTTTAATATTGAACTGAAATTCGACCCCAAAGCCATTCTGCCTCAGGATGATCCCATCGTTCAGCGCAACAACCGGATCGAAGAAACCTTCGGTGGCAGCCGGGTCGTCGTTATCGGCGTCCACAATAAAAAGGGCGATATCTTCAACACAAAGACCCTGACAAAAATCAAAGCCATCACCGACGAAGTCAAACTGATTTCAGGCGTCAAAGAAGAAAATGTCATCAGTATCTCAGACCGAAAAATCAAGTATATCATCGGCACCGAAGGGGAAATCGACATCACACAACTCATGCCCGAAGTCCCCACAGATACCGAAGGCCTGGCGGCTTTGAGAAAACGTGTTTTCTCAAATGAACTTTTCTTGGACGGTCTGGTTTCCCGCGACGGCTCCGCCGCCGCCATCGTACTCGACTTCGCACAAAATGTGCCCAAAGACACCTTCGACGACACGGACTTACCGGAAGGCGCTTTTGAAGATTTTTTCGCACCGGAAGAAGAAGGTCATTGGGAACCCGGGGCATCTCCCTCCGGCTCATCGTCCCGGGACCCCTCCGCACGGAATCAGAGGCAAGAAGGCATTTCGGAATCGGCCCCGACACCGGCGCAAACATCCGGAGAAGCAGCAGAAGAACCCGATTGGAAAAAATGGCAGGGTGGAGAAAAAGAGAAAAGCGCCGAAGCATCCGGAGAAGCAGAACCCGAATGGATGAAATGGCAGAAATCGGATTCAAACTGCCAGCCCTGGCAAGTCAGCAAGGCCGGTGAAGCCCTGCGTGATTCCTACATTCACTGCCAGATTCAGGACATCCTCAAAAAATATACGGACGACGATCACGCCTTTTACCTCGGCGGCATGCCCGTCGTCCTCACCTATTTTGAATCCGATGCCTGGCAAATGCTCGTCGTCCTGTTCCCGATCGCCGTACTCATCATCGGCATCCTGCACTACGTCGCCTTCCGCACCTGGCAAGGCCTCATCATTCCACTTGTCACCTCGCTTTTGTCCGTGGTTTGGGGCATGGGCATCATGGGCACCACCGGCACGCCGATTGATCCCTGGAACGCGATGACACCGATTTTAATCCTCGCCATCGCTGCGGGACACTCCGTCCAGATTTTAAAACGGTATTACGAAGAATACGAACGCTTGGGTGATAACAAAGCCGCGGTCATTGAGTCCACAACACAGGTCGGATTGGCGATGATCACGGCGGGCTTGATTGCCTCAGCCAGTTTTGCCTCGCTGCTCACGTTTCAGCTTAAAACATTCCAGGCCTTTGGCCTTTTCACCGCCTTCGGCATTTTAAGTGCGCTCTTTTTGGAGTTGACCTTTATTCCGGCACTGCGTTCCGTGCTTAAACCCTCTCAAAAGAAACTCAAAAAACCCGAAAAAGAAGACAGCATCGACCGGTTTTTGATCGCACTGGCCAGTGCGATCAATGGAGAGGGACGTAAAAAAATTCTTATCGGCGGCGTCATTTTTTTCATCGTATCACTCTTTGGCGCATCCTTAATGAAGGTAAGCAACAGCAACCGCTCCCAGTTCTTCGAATCCACCAAGCTTCGGCAAGATGACAAGATGCTGAATGAAAAATTTGGCGGTACGTCCACTTTTTACGTCTTGCTTCAAGAAACGAAAAAAGGAGCACTCAAAGAACCGGCAGTTGCCTCGGCCATTGACCGCCTGCAGCGTCGCCTGGAAAGTGTGCCCAAAGTGGGAAAAACAGAATCCTATGTGGATTATGTCAAACAAATGAATCAAACCATCAAAGGCGGTGACCCCGCTTTTCTGCGGGTGCCGTCTTCACGCGACGAAATCGGTCAGTTTTTGTTTCTGTATTCCATTTCCGGCAATCCCGCCGACTTTGCCCGTCTCATGCGACCGCAGCAGGATGAGGCCATCATTTGGGTCTTCATGCGCACGGATGACACCCAACTGGCCGAAACCCTCATTAACATTGTGGAAGAAGCAAAAACCACCGATTTTAGCCCGCTGGGCGTCGAAGTCGGAGTTGCCGGCAGCACACCCGTCGTCGTCGCCTTAAACCAGGAAATGGTGCGCGGCAAGGCCATGAATATGTTGCAAATCACAGCCATCACCTTTTTAATGACCTCGTTTTTCAGGCGTTCTCTGCTGGGCGGACTTTTTGTCATCATCCCGCTCGGGCTTTCCGTCCTGATTAATTTCGGTGTCATGGGTTTCGCGGGCATTCACTTGGGCATCGGCACCGCGGCAATTTCGGCGATGGCCGTGGGTATCGGAGCGGATTACGAAATTTATCTCATCTTCCGTCTGCGTGAAGAAATCAGGAAACGCCGTAATGTGGCGGAAGCCGTGCGTATCACCCTGCTCACATCAGGAAAAGCCATTATCTTTGTCGCAATCGCCGTCTCATCCGGCTATGGCATGTTGGCTTTTACCGGATACTACCTGCACATGGAAGGTATCCTGGTGCCGCTCGCCATGCTCACCAGTTGCCTTGGTGCCCTGGCCATCCTGCCCAGCCTGGTACTGGTTTTTCGGCCCAAATTTGTTTTTGGCGGCCTGCAACTCGACACCCCGAAACCCGCTGTCGCCCAAAAATAACAAACGCCTCACGATAAAATCGATCAATCGCATTTGACCCGGATTCCCTGTATTTCTTATTTTGGACGATATGGATCAGAAACCGCTCAACAAAAAAATCGCCGCACTCATTGCCGAAGCGACACAAGAAGCCCGACATCCCGATATTGTGCGTGAACTGATTATCACCGCCCTGCGTCTTTCGGAAAATCATGTCACGGAAAACGACATCCAAATCATTAACACCGCACTGAAAGAAATGCGCTACGGCTTTAAATTTTTTACCCCCTACAAAGACATTCGCAAAATCAGCATCTTCGGTTCGGCCCGCACAACACCGGATCAAGACACTTACAAACATTCCGCAGCATTTGCCCGACAGATGGTCACAAAAGGCTTCATGGTGATTACAGGTGCGGGCGCGGGCATCATGCAGGCCGCACAAGAAGGCGCAGGTCGCCAAAACAGTTTCGGCATCAACATTTTGCTGCCTTTCGAGCAAAGCGCCAACAAATTTATTGAAAATGATCCCAAGCTGATGACCTTTAAATATTTTTTCACACGGAAGCTTTTTTTTGTGAAAGAGGCCGATGCCATCGCCCTTTTTCCCGGCGGATTCGGCACGCACGATGAAGGCTTTGAATCCCTCACCTTGCTGCAAACGGGAAAGACCGAACCCATGCCCGTTGTTTTCATTGACGTGCCTGGGGGCAGCTACTGGAAATCGTGGCGCAATTACGTCAAAGAAGAACTCGTTGAAAAGGGACTCATTTCTCCCGAAGACCTGTCTCTTTTTAAAGTCACGGATCACATCGACACGGCCGTCCGTGAAATCACAAACTTCTATCACAACTACAATTCATGCTGTTTTATGAAAGATAAAACCGTGATCCGGCTCCACCAACCGGTTGAAGACACATTTCTCGAACAACTCAACGACCATTTTTCCGACATCATCGTGCGCGGCAAAATCAAAAGAAGCGAAACCCTCTGCCAAGAAGACTGCACGGAGGACCTCGATGGCCTCCACCGTATCGTCTTTAATTTCAACCAGAAAAGCTTCGGCCGCTTTCGCCAGATGATCAATATGATCAACCAATATCACCCCCCACGCACAGGAGATTCATGAGAAAAAAAGTCACCGTTTTTGCACCGGCCTCGGTCGGCAACCTCGGCCCCGGATTCGACGTGCTCGGCATGGCGCTTTCGGGCATGGGCGACACACTGACCGCAGAACAACACTCCGAAGCCGATATCGTCATCAAAAAAATTACCGGAGATAAGGGGCAATTGCCTCTCGGCCCAAATGAAAATACGGCAGGCATCGCCGCCCGGGCGGTTTTAAATCACCTCAATATCAAAACCGGCATGCTCATCACCCTGCATAAAGACATTCCCGGCACCGGTTTGGGCAGCAGCGCTGCCAGTGCCGTGGCGGGAGCCTATGCCGCCAATCTCTTATACGGCGGACGACTGACAAAATCCGACCTCGTTTCCCTCGCCGCCGTGGCAGAAGAAAAAGTCAGCGGCGGTTTTTTCCTCGATAATGTCGGACCGTCACTGATGGGCGGCGTCACTTGGAACAACCCTTTTACCCGGGAAGTCGTCCGGCTCGGGGCAATCAAAGACGCCGTCATTGTTATCGCCACCCCTGATTTTCGCGTCTTAACCAAAGATGCACGCAATGCCCTTCCGCAATCCGTGCCCCTGGCTGATTTTATCGCCAACATGTCACAGACCAGTATGATTTCATGGGCCGTGGCACAAAATGATTTGAAACGCTTTGGCCAATCCATTCAAGATCATATCGTCGAACCTGCGCGGGCCCCCCTGATTAAAGGATTTGCCGATGTCAAAAAGGCCGCACTCAGCACCGGCGCACTGGGATGTTCCATCTCAGGTGCGGGGTCCACGATTTTTGCCGTCTCGGATGATAAACACCCGGGCGAGAAAATCGCCCGGGCCATGCAAAACGCCTTTGGCGCACACGGCGTTGATTCTGAAGTCCGGGTGACCGCAATGGATCTTGAAGGGAGCCGGGAAATCTTTCAGTCATAAAATTGCTGCAACGCAACGCAATTTCAGGTATAAAAGAAAACGACAACCGGCGCCTTCGCACAAAGAGTCTGACACATGGCATTGGGAACCACCCTCACTCAGTTTTTAATCGAAGAACAGCGCAAATACCCGGGAGCTTCCGGAGAATTCACCAGTTTACTTGCAGGCATCACCACGGCGGGAAAAGTCATCTCCCGTGAAGTCAACAAAGCCGGACTCATCGACATCCTGGGGTATAAAGGCAAAAAAAATATCCACGGGGAAGATGTGCAAAAACTCGACGACTTCGCCAATGCCATCTTCATCCAAACGCTCTGCCATACCGGACATTTGGCAGGCATCGCCTCCGAAGAAATGGACGACATCTACCATATCCCGAAAGACGCGCCCAAAGGAAAATATGTCTTCTTAATGGACCCACTTGACGGCTCTTCCAATATTGACGTTAACATCAGCATCGGGTCGATCTTTTCCATTTATCGCCGGGAAAGCGAAGGCAACAAGGCCACGATGAACGACTTCCTCCAGCCCGGACGAAAACTCGTGGGCGCAGGCTACCTCATCTACGGCTCAAGCACGATGCTGGTTTACACCACAGGTCACGGCGTGCATGGCTTTACGCTTGACCCCGGCATCGGGGAATTCCTGCTTTCGCACGAAGCAATACAAACCCCAAAACAGGGAAAAACCTACAGCATTAATGAAGCCTATCAAATGATTTGGCAAGAAAATATCGCAGCCTATGTGGACTTGGCCAGACGACAAAACAAAACCGCGCGTTATGTCGGCTCCTTGGTTGCCGACTTTCATCGCAACCTTTTAAAAGGCGGGATTTTCCTCTACCCGGCAGATCAAAAAAATCCCGAAGGCAAACTGAGACTGCTCTATGAAGCCGCCCCGCTTGCCTTCATTGTAGAACAAGCCGGGGGCCGTGCCAGCACAGGAAGAACCCGGCTGCTCGATATCGTACCCAAAAAAATTCATCACCGGGTCCCTCTCATCATCGGCAGCACAGAAGATGTCCTGCTTGCGGAAAAATGTATTTCAGGAAGCCCCGATTAAGCCTGTGTCGAGTTTTGCGAGGGCTAAAATGTCAGATTCAAGGCGCAAAGTTCAGGGAATAGCCCGCTATTTACAAAATTTGCAAGGCAAAAGCCGGGCATTTTTGCCTCGAAAAAACAATTCATCACTTCATCAGCGCTTCCTTTAGAAATTGACAAGGGATTGTAAATGTTTTATCTTTTCCCTCCTTCAATCCGTAAAAAATCGAGATGGGGCTGTAGCTCAATTGGGAGAGCGCCTGGTTCGCAATCAGGAGGTAGGGGGTTCAATCCCCCCCAGCTCCACAAAGGGCCTCCGAACACAGCCATTCATGTTCCGCATTTCAAAAACAAGTCTCATTTCAATGTAAAGGAAGTGCAGATCCGGTCCGGCTTGAATCAGAGCTTCCCAAAGACAGATTGATCGGCAGAGATTTCAATATCACAAACCTCCGTTTTTACGCACAATAAGGAACCCGATTGGAAAAACTAAAATTTGTCTATTGGCAAGATCGAGACCTTTGGCTGGGTTACTTGATTGAATTTCCGGACGATGTTATGCAAGGCGATACCCTGGAAAATTTAAAAGAAAACCTCAAGGAAATCCACAAAGAGTTTAATGACGGAAAAACACCCTGTGTTCGGGAAACGGGAGAAATTGATTATCCATGAACACATCATCCCTGCCAATATCAAAGACCGTTTTACTGGGGCTTTTGTGTCTCTTCACGCTCTCCGCCTGTTCCGGAAAACAAATCAAACCCGCCACCACGCTCCCGAAACAAGATGCCTCACTGGAAGAGCTGCTTTCCCTCTATCAACAGCGCGCAAAACTGAGCAGCAACATCAAAGCCCTCGTGAAAATCGAGGCCGATTTGGGCGAACGCGGTCGCCATAACATTCAAGCCGCCTGGCGGTCCTCTCCGGAATTCATTCACCTGAGAGGATTCAATCTTTTTGGCGGAGATCTCTTCACACTGGATGTTGGTGCCACGTCTTTTTCATTAAAAACACCTTCCGATCCAAAAGCCTTTGAAGCCGATCTGGAATTTTTTGATCAAATCGCAGGCCGACAAATCCCCTTTGGCTCCATCGACCTTTTAAAGTGGGTACAACGCGGCGGCATACCGGATACCGCCTTTCCCAAAATCCCCGTGCTCGAAAAATCGGACGATTTTTTTATCCTTTATCTCTTTTTAATCTTCGAGGGCCGTGCCATTTTGGTGGACAAGATCTTCATCGAACGCAGCGCCTTTCGTGTCAAACGTGTCGAACTCTTTGATTATACGGGTTTAAGGCGCAGTTTCATTGAACTGGACAATTATCAACTCGTTGACGGGCGGGAATTTCCTTTTTCCGTAAAAGGCGTCTCCGGCAATGAGGTCATCAGCCTACAGTTCAAAGAAGTTTCTTTCCCCCCACCTGCGACAGGACAGAGTCAATGAAAATCTTGGCCATTGAAACCAGTGCAATTGAGGGCGGCATTGCCTTGATGGATGAAACATATCTCATTGGGGAATACCGCTTAAACGTCCCCTCGCGACATGCAGAGCGCATCATGGTTTCAATCGACCATCTTTTAGAACAAAGCCGGACGACATTAGGCGACTTAGATGCCCTTGCCGTCTCCATCGGCCCCGGCTCCTTTACGGGACTGCGCGTAGGTTTGGCCACCGCAAAAGGACTCGCCGTGGGGGCAAACCTGCCGTTGGTTTTGGTGCCCACCTTAGAAGGAATGGCCGCCGCATTCCCCTATGCCCATCCCTTGATCGCCCCCTTTGTTGACGCACGAAAAGGCGAAGTCTACACCGCTTTGTTTGATGCGGAAAAAGGAAAGTTGGACCGGCTTCAAAAAGACCAAGCCATCCCGCCAGACCTTGCACTCAATAGCATTATCCAAATAAGTGAAGAGATGAAAAGACCCGTGTTATTCACAGGTGACGGAACAATAAAATATCGCGCACTCCTTCAGAAAAAAATGGGGAAACAGGCCTGTATCCCAGCCCGTGCTTTTCAGTATTCTTCCGCCGCACACGTGGCGGAGTTGGCGTTTGAGCGGTTTTTAAATGGGGAAGTGACACCGCCGGACATGGCCAACCCGGTATATCTTCGTGCCTCTGCGGCAGAGTTGAAGCGGGCCGGGTCGGAATCAAAAAAATGATGGAATAGGCTGTGAACATCTGCCAATCATTCCTGCCTCGTTTCCTCAACGGTCCTCACACAAAAACCGCTTTTAAATACCCACTTCGGGGCATTGCCCCATTGCGTAAAACCGGCTATTGTTATGTGTATGATGGGTAGACCATCATCACAATCTAAGGGAGGATCTGTTATGAGACCTTACAGACCATCTTTCAGGCACTTGCTTATCCCTCTATTACTGATGACCTTCTCCGCCTGCTCCGGGAGCGGCACAAGCAATTCACGTTCGCAGATTCCGGCGCTCATGTCTCCGGGAAGCGTGACGGGCACGGCCGCTTCAAAAAACAATGAAGGCGTGGATCACCTGGTTCAAGGACACTATGACATTGCGCTCGACTTTTTTAAAGAAGCGCTCTCGGCCAATCCCAACTTTGCGGAGGCGCATTTTAATATGGCGGTTGCATTTGACGGCCTCGGTGACCACGCAAAAGCGACAAGCTCATTTCAAAAGGCAAAGGATCTGGGGGGAAGCAATGCCAAAATTTCCGAAAACCCCATGTTGAAAAAACACCTCAATTTATAATCCGCCGTTCAAGGTCTCTCCATTCCGGAGAGACCTTGAACGCATCTCATCTCCCATATATGGTGTGTTATTAGTACAAAAGACCTATAAAAACCCCAAAGAATAGGCCTTTTCCTTCATTGAAGATTCTTGGCTCAACACGCTACTATGACGCGTATTTTTCTGCAATACCTTTTATCATTGATATGGAGTGCTTTACATGCTTAATGCGGCGCCGCCAATCAATTACATCCCGGTCTTTATCTTTATCCTTGTTTCCCTTGTTTTTGGCATCGGCACGCTCGTCCTCAGCTACTTTGTCCAAGTTCGCATCAACGACCCCGAAAAGCTCTCCCCCTACGAATGCGGCAGTGAACCGATTTCCGATGCCAGAACCCCTTTTCCCGCCCGCTACTACATCATCGCCATGCTCTTCGTCATCTTTGATGTGGAAGTGGCTTTTCTCTACCCCTGGGCCGTTGTTTTTAATAAAATCGGTCTTTTCGGTTTGATTGAAATGCTTATCTTTATCGCGCTCTTTATTATTGCCTATGTGTATGCCTGGAAAAAAGGAGGGCTTGAATGGGACTGACCGGCAAATTCGAAGCCAATTTTGTTACGCTGAAACTGGATCATGCCGTCAACTGGGCCCGAAAAGGCTCGCTTTGGCCCATGGTTTTCGGTCTGGCCTGCTGCGCGATTGAAATGATGGCCGCCGTCGCCTCACGTTACGACATGGACCGTTTCGGCGCGGGAATTTTTCGCGGATCGCCCCGGCAATCCGACCTAATTATTATTGCAGGCACCGTGTGCCGCCGCATGGCGCCCGTCATTCGAAAAGTCTACGACCAAATGCCCGAACCGCGCTACGTCATCGCGATGGGCTCCTGCGCGACATCGGGCAATATTTATGATGCCTATCCGGTCGTGCAAGGGGTTGACCGTTTTTTACCCGTTGATGTTTATGTGCCGGGTTGCCCCCCGACCCCGGAGGCGCTATTGGAAGGTTTGTTGACCCTGCAAGCTCAAATCATGAAAAAGAAGGTCTTTATCAAAGCATGAGAAAAGCCAAACCCTTTAAAGTGCCTCGCGGCATGAAAAACGGCGCAGATCACCCGCTTGCCCAAAAAATCCAAGCGGAGTTTGCCGATTTTTATATTGGCGCCACGCTTTTTAGAGACGATCTTTCGATCCATTTAAAACGGGAGGGCCTCTTCTCGATCTGCCGTTTTTTGAAAGAAGACCCCGCACTTGATTTTGATTATCCCATACATATCAGTTCCGTGGATTTTCCTAACGAAGCGGAACGTTTTGAAGTCGTGTATGAATTTTATTCCATTCGCAAAAAACACCAGATCCGCCTCAAAACCCGCGTGCCCGAAGATGATTGTGTCATTGATTCCGTAACCCCGCTTTGGGCAGGGGCCAATTACTTGGAGCGTGAGGTTTACGATATGATGGGCATTCGTTTCAACAATCACCCCGAGATGAAACGTATTCTGCTGCCGGATGAATACGATGAAGGCTACCCCTTGCGGAAGAATTTTCCGATTCAGGGGCGAGGGTGGCGAGATACCTTTGATTTTCCACATTAACGGCAAGGTAGAGACCTTATGGCTGTAGAAAACCCACCGACCGAAGAAGCATCGCTTCCGCTGCTAAAAACGGAAGAGGTCCTGCTGAATCTCGGCCCGCAGCATCCCTCGACACACGGGGTGCTGAAAGTCATCGTGACGCTTGAAGGAGAAAAAGTCATCAAGTCCGAACCGGTACTGGGCTTTCTGCATCGCGGCGTCGAAAAAATCGCGGAGCAAATCACCTACAATCAATTCATCCCGCACACCGACCGGCTGGATTACATTTGCGCCATGTACAACAACTTCGCCTATGTGCGCGCCGTGGAAAAGCTGCTCGACATCACCGTGCCCTGGCGCGCCGAATACCTGCGTACCATCGTCGCGGAGGTCCAGCGCATCATCGGCCACCTCTTCTGGCTCGGCACGCAGGCCCTGGATATCGGCGCGATGACAGTCTTCTTTTTTACCTTTCGGGATCGTGAAGTGCTTTTGGATCTCTTTGTCGATTTATGCGGCGCACGTTTGACAACCTCTTGGTACCGTGTGGGCGGCGTCGAACGGGATTTCACCGACAAAATTATCGACGATTTATACCGATTCATCGACAGCTTTCCCGAAAAAATCGCCGAATACGATGCCTTGCTCATTCGAAACCGGATCTGGCTGGCCCGCACAAAAGACATCGCGGTGATTTCGGGTGAGGACGCCATCGCATACGGCCTCACGGGGCCGACCTTGCGCGGCTCCGGTGTGGACTACGATCTCAGAAAAGTCAGTCCTTACGGCGCATACGGCCATGTCGAGTGGACCGTGCCCCTGGGCACAAAAGGCGATACCTACGACCGTTACTGGATCCGCATGGAAGAGATGAAAGAGAGCAGCAAAATCATCCGCCAATGCCTGGACCAACTGCCGAAAGGCCCTTATAAAGCCTATTTACCGAAGTTTGTCGCGCCGGACAAAGAACGGGTTTTCACCGATATGGAAAGCATGATCTATCAATTTAAACTGTATTCCGGCGGTTTTAACGCCCCCGAAGGCGATATCTATTGCGGAACCGAAGCCCACAAAGGCGAATTGGGTTTTTACATTGTCAGTCAAGGCGGCGGAAAACCTTACCGTATGAAAATCCGCGCCCCTTCTTTTGTGCACATGGGCGCCTTTGATCATATGGCGAAAGGTTATATGATCGCCGATATTATTACGATTTTCGGCACCTATGACATCGTCATGGGTGAGTGTGATCGATAAACGATGAGTAGCGTCGGCAAACAAAGTGCTGCACCCGATGCGGTCAAAAAGATGGTCGAGTTGACCATCGACGGTCAAGTCGTAACCGCCGAAGAGGGCTCCTCCCTCTTCAACGCGGTAAAATGGACCGGCACACAACTCCCGGCCATGTGTTACCATTACAGCTTTTCCCCTTTTGGCTCCTGCGGCCTCTGCTTGGTTGAAGTCGAGGGCAAAAAACATAATGTCCGTGCTTGCACGGCCAAGGTGACCGAAGGCATGGTCGTCTCAACCGGGACGGATAAAATAGTCGAGGCCAGAAAAGGTGCCGTTGAAAAACACCTCAAAACCCATCCCCTGGATTGTCCCGTCTGTGACAAAGACGGCCAGTGCGAATTGCAGGACATGGCCTACGACCTCGAAGTTTATGACATCAAAGAAGGTAAACGGAAACAAATCCCGGAAGATACGCGCAGCCTGGTGCTCGACTTCAACATGGAACGCTGCATCCTCTGCGGCCAGTGCATCAACATCTGTAAGGAAGTGCAACTGGTCGACGCCCTCTGTTTTTATAAAAAAGACAAACAGAAGCACGTCGGCGCACACGGCGGAGAAACCCTCTATTGCGAATTCTGCGGCGACTGTCTGGCCGTCTGTCCGGTCGGCGCCATTGTCAGCAAGTTTTCGAAATACACCTTTAAACCCTGGCAACTCAAAAAGACGGAAACCACCTGCAGCTTCTGCTCGGACGGCTGCTCGATCACACTTGAAACAAATGCGCGTGACATTATGGTGGTCACCTCAGAACTCTCCTACGAATCCAAGTGGGGTTTTGACGTAGAACCCGGCGAAGGGCACGGCGGCATCTGTGTACGCGGCCGGTTTGGCTTTCAATATGTGATGAGTGACGCACGGCTTTCGAAACCTCTTGTGAAAACCGAAGGGCAATTTGTAGAAGCACCTTGGTTTAAAACACTGATCGACATCGGTAAACGCTTGAACGACATCAAAGCGACACACGGCGGACAGGCGATTGCAGGACTCATCAGCGGGCGGTGTACAAACGAAAGCGTGTATCTTTTTCAGAGACTAATGCGTTCAATCTTGGAAACCAACAACATCGACACCGCCGCACGCTACGGCCACATGAACTCTGTGCTGGCCCTGCGCGAAACCGTAAATATCGGAGGCGCAACCGTCGATGAAAAACAACTCGCGCTTTCCGATGCAATTCTCATGATCGGTTCAAACCTGACGGAAACCAACCCGATTACCGCACTTCGGGTCAAGGCGTCCATGAGCGAATTTGCAGGAAAACTGCTTGTCGCCGATGACACGGAAACAAAAATCATGAAACTCGCCACGCACCCCCTTCAGATTGCCCCGCATTCCGAAGGAGACTTGATTCAGGGACTGGTTAAGGCGGTGATTGCAAAAGGCTTGACCGACCCTGATTTTATCGAAAAACAATCTGAAGCCTACGCTGCCTTGAAAGAGGCGGTCGCGCGGATTTCAGAGACAAGGGTTTCGGAAAAAACCGGATTGGAATGGGAAAAAATAGAAGAAGCCGCAATACTGCTTGCGCAGTCGAAACGTGGCGTGCTGCTTTGGGGTGAAGACATCGTTTCGGAAAAAGGCGCGTATCAAAATGTGCGGCGTTTGATCGATCTTGCCCTTTTGACCGGGCTTTTCAGAAAAGAAGGCGCAGGCATCCTCCCGGTTTGTGAGGAAAACAACGAACAGGGCGCGGTCGATATGGGCGCGGTGCCCGAATTTCTGCCGGGCCAAGTTTCTTATGCCGCTGAAGACGCGCGCCGACAATTCGCAAACGCTTGGCATGCGTCTTTACCCGAATCAACGGGCGGCTCACCCGGATTGAGCCTCTCCGAAATCATTGAAGCCGCGCATCGCGGTGAAATCAAGGCGCTCTATCTGGTGGGTGAAAACCCGCTCGGCACCCTGCCCGCTTCGATGAAGGTACGGGAGGCATTGGAAAAAATCGACTTCATTGTTTGCCAAGACCCCTTCATGAGCGAAACGGCAGAAATCGCCGATGTCATCCTGCCCGCCGCGACTTTTGCGGAAAAAGAAGGCACTTACACCAATATTATGGGCGCAGTCAATCGTGTCACGGAAGCCTTTGATCCCAGAGGCGAGGCCCGGCCCGATTGGAAAATCTTAACCGATTTATCCAAACATCTCGGCCATCCCGTTCAATATCATTCGGTGGAAGAAATTCGCCGGGAAATTTCTCAGATGGTGCCGGGCTATTACGCACAAGACAAAGTACATGAGACGAGCGATCTCCCTGAAAACTTCGCCGAAGATATTCCGGAGCGTTATGCTGCTCCGGCGCAGGATACGCGGAAAAATACCATGACGCTTTCCTTGCAACAAGTGCTTTATCACTCCGGGAAACTCACGACACGCGACAAAGGGCTGATGAAAATTTACGACAAGGCCGTCCTGCACATCAGCGAAGCCGATGCGGAAGCCTTGGGGAACCTGCAAACGGGTGATTCCGTCAATATTAAATCGCCCCTGGGACAACTCGAAGTTCAAATCGAAATCACACCGGAACTGCCCAAGGGACTCGTTCACTATCCCGTTCATTTTAATGATCCTCCCGTGAAAGACCTCTTGGCCACCGAAATTGATGCAAAGAGCAAGGTTATTTATTTCAAAACCGGTGCGGTCACCCTGGAACCCTCGGCTTCCCTCGATTTGAGAGTGATTACCCCCGAAGATGCTGCCGAAGACACGATGGAGGACGCCGGAAAAAATGCGGCGAAAAACCTCTCCGCAGAGGATGCGGCGTGAGAAAAATTCTCTACAACTTCCTTTTTGTGGAAATCGTGAAGGCTTTGAAGCTGGTTTTCAGTCACTACTTCGTAAAAGAGGTAACGCTTCAATATCCACATGAAAAAACAGCTCTCCCCAATACGCAACGGGGTGCGCTGTGCCTCTTACGATATGAGGAAAGTCAGGAAGAACGTTGTGTCGGCTGCGATCTTTGCGGTGCGGCCTGCCCATCTGCTTGTATTACCGTTGTGAGTGAAGTGGATGAAAAAGACGGATATGTCGTCAGACGATATGCCAGCTCTTTTGATATTGATATTACAAAATGTGTGTTCTGCGGGTTTTGTGTTGAGGCCTGCCCGGTCAACGCCTTGGCCATGACCAAGATGTATGAATATTCAACCATCAATAAAAGAGATCTGATTTTCGATAAAACGAAGCTCTACGATATCGGCGAAAAATTGCACCGCGAAGCAAAGGGATATCTCGTTGCCCACAATCAAGAAGGCGAAGATGAAGAGGTCGTAAGTCAATATCGTTATCGTTTCCCCTCTTCACGGCAAGAAGAACCTGAACAGGAAGAGAAAAAGTAAAATCAGATGGTTGAACTCCTTTTTTTCATCTATTTTGCGACCCTCACCATTGTTTCATCTATTCTGACGATTGGCTTAAGAAGTCCCGTTTATTGCTCGCTTGCCCTGCTTTCGACCTTGCTGCACGTGGCAGGTCTCTTTGTACTCTTACACGCGGAATTTATTGCGGCGCTGCAAGTCATCGTGTATGCCGGGGCCGTGCTCGTTTTGTATATTTTTGTCATCATGCTGCTGGATTTAAAAACCGCAGAAAAATTTTTACACAAACAAGTGGGCATCGCGATCTTTTTCGGGGTCGTGCTGATTTTTGAAATATTAATCGGCCTTTTTCAATCCCCTCTGTTTTCTTCCGCGCCCGAAACAGGCCCGATCACCGAAGACACCCTGGGCAATACGGCACAAATCGGGATCGCGCTTTTTACTAAATATTTATTGCCCTTTGAAATTGTGGGGGTTATCTTGCTGGGCGCCGTCATCGGGGCATTGGTTTTGGCGAAAAAAGTCCCCGCACGTTAGAAATGATTTTATGATTCCTTTGTCTTATTACGTTGCAGTCTCCACCATTATGTTTGTCGTGGGATTGGTGGGCGTGCTGATTCGGAAAAATTTTTTGATCATTTTATTTTCCATCGAACTGATGTTGAATGCGGCCAATATCAACCTGGTGGCCTTTTCGCGGCATTACGGCGCAATCGACGGCCAAGTGATTTCGCTTTTTATTATCACGGTTGCTGCGGCCGAGGCTGCGGTCGGACTTGCGATTATCATCGTACTCTTCCGTAGAAAAGCCGTCACGAATGTTGACGAACTCAACTTGATGAAGTGGTAATCACTATTATCGGAAGCAGGTAAAGATTAGCGTGGAAGCAGTTGAATCGATCAGGCCCCTTTTGGCCGTACTTGTCTCGATGATCGCGGCAGGGATTGTTTTAAAGTTTGACAAAGATCCCAATCTGAGAGAAGGCGTCTCGATTGGCGCAGGGGTAATCACCTTTTTCATCGTGATTTCAATGGCCCCGCATGTGCTCGCCGGCGGCGCGTTTGAATACACGCTTTTCACCTTTGTGCCGAGCCTTGCCATTGCCTTTAAGGCGGATGCGCTGGGGCTCTTTTTTGCGACCGTCGCTTCTTTTCTTTGGATTATCACCTCCTGTTATTCCATCGGCTACATGCGAACGGCCAAAGAAATCCATCAGACCCGCTATTTTTCCTGTTTTGCCATCAGCGTCTCTTCCGCCTTAGCCGTTGCTCTTTCGGCAAACTTGCTTACACTCTTTATTTTCTATGAAATTTTGAGTTTTTTCACCTTTCCGCTCGTCAATCACAAGGGCACACAGACTTCTTTCGAGGGTGCCAAAAAATACATGATCTACCTTTTCGGCACCTCAAAAACCTTTTTCCTGGCCGCGTTGATTTTAACCTACAATGTTGCGGGCACCCTCGATTTTGCCCAAGACGGTCTTTTTTCCGGTCAAGGCTCGCCGATGATGTTGACTGTTATCTACATTCTTTTTATCGCAGGCATCGCCAAAGCAGGCATCATGCCTTTTCACGCCTGGCTGCCTGCAGCAATGGTTGCGCCCACGCCTGTCAGTGCTTTGTTACACGCCGTGGCGGTTGTGAAGGTCGGCGTCTTTTCCGTGTTGCGCATCATCTTTCATGTCTTCGGTGTCGATTTGATGCAATCACTTCATTTGGGCATCCCAACCGCTTTTTTTGTGTCATTCACGATTATCACGGCATCCGTTTACGCACTCACACGAGATAATCTCAAAGCACGGCTTGCCTATTCCACCGTAAGTCAGCTTTCATATATCATTCTGGGCGCGGCCTTGTTGACACCCAGCAGCATGACGGGCAGTGTGATACACATTGCAAACCATGCCTTTTCCAAAATCACCCTCTTTTTCTGTGCGGGGTCGATTTATGTGGCGACACACAAAATCAAGATCAGCGAACTCAACGGCATCGGACGTAAAATGCCCTGGACAATGACGGCTTTTGCCATCGGCACCCTGAGCATGATCGGCGTGCCGCCGGCGGCGGGTTTTATTACAAAATGGTACTTGGCGCTCGGCAGTATTGAAGCCGATCAAATTCCGATTCTTTTTGTCCTGCTCGCAAGCACGGTGCTTAATGTCGGCTATTTTGTGCCCATCATTTTTAAGGCTTTTTTTCACAAACCCGCAGACCGCTCGGCAGAGGCCGAGGGCAATTACGGCATTCACCACGATGACATTAAAGAAGCCCCTTATTTTGTCGTTGTGCCGCTCGTCGTTACCGCGACGCTTTCGCTTTTGATCGGTCTCTTTCCGAGTTATTTCATGATGCTGGCAAAGGGGGTGATCCAATGATATGGGTTCATCCTGCGCTCTTCTTCTTTATTGCGGCGGCCGCACTGCCCTTTTTAGATGAAATGAAACGAAAGACGGTTCTGCTCGGCGCACCCTTACTTTGCCTGCTGCCGCTTTATTACACACCGGAAGGCCTTCACGGCATCATTTCTCTCATGGGACAGGAACTGATCTTTGGCCGGGTGGACAAGCTGAGTCTTGTTTTTGCTTATATTTTCGCCGTGATCGTTTTCATCGGCATGATTTACGGATTCCATCTTAAGACAATTCGCGAACATATTGCGGCACTCGTTTATGCGGGCGGCGCAATGGGGGCGGTTTTTGCCGGAGACCTTTTTTCCCTCTTTTTCTTTTGGGAAATCATGTCCTTCTCTTCGGTCTTCATTATCTGCTTTGGCGGTTCGGCCCGATCGGTCCAAGCCGGTTTTCGTTACTTGCTGATTCACACCCTGGGTGGTGTGCTTCTACTCGGCGGCATCATTGTGCATGTGGTCAATACCGGAGACATCGGCTTTAACGCCATTTCACCCGGCGGCTGGGCCGGCGGCTTGATGCTCTTTGGATTTTTGGTGAATGCAGGCGGGCCGCCGCTTCACGCCTGGCTGCCCGACGCTTATCCCGAAGGCAGTGTCACGGGAACGATTTGGCTTGCGACCTTTACGACAAAAGTCGCTGTTTATACTTTGGTGCGCGGGTTTCCGGGGGTGGAAGTCTTGGTTTCTATCGGTCTCTTTATGACTCTTTTCGGAGTCTGCATGACCATTATCGAAAATGATGTACGACGGCTGCTCTCGTACCATATCATCTCTCAGGTCGGATACATGGTTGCCGCCGTAGGGGTCGGCACGGAACTCGCCATTAACGGCGCAGTGGCCCATGCCGTCAACAATATCCTTTTTAAAGGGCTGCTAATGATGGGCATGGGCGCAGTCATTCACATGACGGGAAAACGCAAAGCCACGGAGCTCGGCGGTCTCGGCAAAGTAATGCCCTATACCGCCGTTCTCTACATGATCGGAGGTTTTTCAATTTCCGGCGTGCCGCTTTTTAACGGTTTTGTCAGCAAAGGCATGATTATCGCGGGCGCCGCCGAAGCGCATCGTCCCATCACAACACTCTTATTAACAATGGCGGCTTCGGGTACCTTTCTTTCAACGACTTTGAAACTGCCTTTTAATGTATTCGTCGGGCGTGACAAACAACTCAAGGTCACCGACCCGCCGCCGAATATGCTCATCGGCATGAGCCTTGCCGCAATGCTTTGCTTTTTGATCGGCATACAGCCGCATATCTTGATCGACATGCTGCCTTATGCCGATGTGGAATATCATACCTTTACAGTCAGTCATGTGCTCGTACAGTTTCAAATCCTGTTGACGGCGGCCTTGGCTTTTCTTTTCTTTGTCGAAAAGCTGCGGCCCAAAGCGACGATCAGTCTTGATGTCGATTGGTTTTACCGAAAAAGCGGCATTTGCTTTATGAAGTTTGCACAAGGGCCGACTGCCCTCTGGGAAGAATTTATTATCGAGGTATATAAAGGCGCGATCATCCGGCCCACAAAGCGGTTTGTTGCACTTTGCCGCCGCTTTGATATCGCTGTGATCGACCGCGTGGTGAATGAAATCGGGCGCGGCGTTTTCGGCGGTGCCTGGTTTTCAAACTTTTTTGAAAAATATGTCGTTTATGCCTTTATCAACATCGTCGGCTACATGAATCACATTGCCGCACATATTTTCAAAAAGCTTCAAACGGGATCGGTCCATAACTACGCCATGATTATTATCGTGGGCATCTTTGTTTTGGTGAACCTTTATTTGCTGGTCGGGAAACAACTGGCCACCTGGATGGTTGCAATTTACTAGAAAGCGGAATCGTTGATGTTGAGCACATTGGGTGAAATATTCGCAAGCAGTCAAGTCGGCTTCCCGGTCTTAAGCCTCACAATTTTTATTCCGCTCGCCGCCGCCGTCTTGGTCTCCCTCATGAAGGATGCTCAGCAAATTCGTCAGATTGCCCTTTTGGCTACGCTTGCTTCATTTGTTTTATCGCTCATTCCGCTCATTCTTTTTCAGAACGGCACCTCGGATATTCAATTCGCTGAACGTTATGATTGGATCGCCCCCCTGGGTATTAGCTACCATGTCGGTGTGGACGGCGTGAGCATTCTGCTGGTTGTACTCACCACCTTTCTTTCGGTCTTGACCCTGGGGTTCTCCTGGAAGGGCATCAAGAACTATTTCAAACAATATATCATCTGTCTGCTTGTCTTAGAGACAACCGTGATCGGAGTGTTCTGCGCACTGGATCTCTTTCTCTTTTTTCTCTTGTGGGAAATCATGCTGATCCCGATGTACTTCCTGATTAAAACCTGGGGCGGGCAGCGGCGCAATTACGCCTCTTTAAAATTCGTGCTCTACACGCTCTTGGGCAGTGTGCTGATGTTGGTGGGTTTTGTCATTCTGTATTTAAATCATCACAGCGCAACAGGCACTTATTCTTTTGATTTTCTTGATTTATTGAGAGCACCGCTTACCCGAACAAAACAAATGTGGGTCTTTACGCTGCTCTTTTTCGGTTTTGCGTTTAAAGTGCCGATGTTTCCTTTTCACACATGGCTGCCGGATGCACACGTCGAAGCACCCACAACAGGCAGTGTGCTGCTGGCCGGAGTGCTTTTGAAGATGGGGACTTACGGCTTTGTGCGTTTTTCCTTGCCTTTATTGCCGGAAGCCTCACTTTATTTTATGCCGCTCATGTCGATTTTGGGCGTCATCGGCATCATCTACGGCGCACTGCTCGCACTTGCGCAAAACGACATGAAAAAGCTGATTGCTTATTCCTCCATCAGCCATCTGGGTTTTGTGATTTTAGGGATTTTTGCCCTGAACGCCGACGGCATCCAAGGCGGTATCATTCAAATGATTAACCACGGGATCTCTACTTCCGGACTCTTTTTTGTCGTCGGTTTTCTTTACAACCGCCGCCACACGCGGGAGATTTCGGAATACGGCGGCCTCGCAAAACAGGTGCCCATTTTGGCAGTGTTTTACCTCATTATCAGCTTGTCTTCACTGGCCTTCCCAGGCACAAACGGTTTTGTGGGGGAATTGATGATCCTCATCGGCGCAATGAAAAACTCTTGGCAACTTGCCGCCCCCGCTTTCATCGGAGTCTTGCTTGCCGGAGCCTATCTGCTCTGGCTGTATCAACGTCTGATGATGGGGGAATTGAAGAATCCGAAAAATAAAACCCTTGTCGATTTGGATCGCATCGAGATCGGTATTTGCACCGCGCTTACGGTCGTGATTCTCTGGATGGGGATTTATCCCTTCCCCTTTTTAAAAATGATGGATGGCTCCGTACAATTTATTACGGATCGGCTTGGCACCGCCACGGTAATTACAGAAACGACGGTACCGGAAACATCATCCAAATTCGCACTTAGAAAGTAAGGAGCAACACAACTTGCAACAAAAATATACGGCGATTCTCAAACAAGATGCCAGAGTCTGGGTCGGCTGGGTAGAAGAAGTCCCCGGCGTGAACTGCCACGCAAACTCACGCGAGGCCCTTCAAGAAAGCCTGATGGCCATGCTGACACAAATATTGGCCTTCACACGTCGCGCAACACTCGATGTAGCGGAAATCTGTTTTAAGGACAAGGCATGATCAACGACTACCTCTTATCGATCATTCTCTTTGCCCCGTTTGCGGGTGCGACGGTTCTGTTTTTTATTTCGAATACGCAAAAGGATGTCGTGCGGGGCATCGCAGCCTTTTTTAGCGGGCTCTCTTTATTGGCATCGCTTTACCTTTTTTATACCTTCGATGTCTCGCAAGGCGGTTTTCAATTTATCAGTCGAACCGTTTGGTCTCAAACGCTCGGCATCTCCTTTTATTTAGGCGTTGACGGCATCGGGACGCCGATGGTCTTGGCCTCCGCCCTGCTCATGTTTTGCGGCGTTTTTGTCTCCTGGGATATTAAAGACCGCCTGAAAGAATTTTATATCAACCTGCTCGTACTCGGTTCGGCGACAATGGGAGTTTACATGTCGCTGGATCTTTTTTTCCTTTTCTTCTTTTATGAGCTTTCCGTGATCCCCATGTATCTCTTCCTGATCATGTGGGGCCGACACACAAAGGGCTACAAAGACATGAAAGGCCATATCAATCTGGCCGGAGAGGAAAAAAGAGAATCAGTCGGCTTCATCCTGAATTTCAATAAAAACAGCAAAGAATACGCGGCGATGAAGTTGACGCTTTATCTCTCATTCGGCGCCGTCGTCGCCCTCATGGGCATCCTGCTTGTTTACGTAAAAAGCGGGTTGAATACCTTTGACCTGCTTGAAATCGGTGAAAAAGGAAACCTATCACTGGGGGTCAAAGAAATCGGTTTTCTCCTCATTTTTATCGGCTTTGCCCCCATTGCAGCGATTTTTCCCTTTCATTCCTGGTCTCCCGTAGGTTACGCAGCGGCACCGCCTGCCGCCAGCATGATGCATGCGGGGGTTTTGAAAAAACTGGGGCACTTTACCATTATCCGGATTTGTTTTTATCTCTTTCCGGAAGCCACGGCTGAATGGATGCCGCTTGTGGCCATTATTTGTATTTTTAACATTATCTACGGCGGCCTCGTCGCCTTTTTGCAAAAAGACACCAAGTTTGTCGTGGGTTATTCCTCCGTGGGGCATATGGGATATATTTTTTTAGGAATGGCCTCACTCAATACCATCAGCCTAACAGGCGCCGTCTTCTTCCTTTTTGCCGATGCAATGGCCATGGGGCTGCTCTTCGCGCTTGCGGGTTTTATTTATTATCAGGCCAAGACCTTGGATATCCCTTCTTTGGGCGGGCTCGTACATAAGATGCCTTTTGTCACCGCCTGTTTTGTGGTCGGTGGAGCGGCCTCCTTCGGCCTGCCCGGCGGCATGAACTTTGTGGGTGAAATCATGGTTTTCATGGGCGCCTGGGAAATTTATCCGATTCAAACCATCATCGCCGCCCTCGCTGTTGTCATCACCTGGGCCTACTATTTTCGCATGACGCGCACCATGTTTTTTGGAAAACTCAATCCGGCCCTGCCCGACGTCAAAGACGCGCGCAGCTGGTATGAGCGCCTTCCGCTCGTGCTTCTGGTCTTCTTCACGCTCTTTTTCGGCATCTTTCCGGGGAAATTTATCAGCGTGATCGAAAAAGGCGTTACCCCTATTTTGGCCCGATTTGACAGCACAGCCGGAAGCGCCATCGCGCAACAAACAAAGCTGAGCACCCACATTGGAGACGAGAGCATAAAATGACGCCCGAAATTATGACCCTTGCCGACCTGAACCTACGGCTCATCGCACCGGAACTGTGGATGACACTGCTCTCTTGCGTTGTTTTGATGATGGACGTCTTTTGCCCAAAACTCTCAAAACCCAAATTGGCCTATTTCTCCGTCTCAGGTATGGCCTTGATTACCCTTCAACTCATCGGCTACGGCATCGACGGCACCGGCGGCACTTCTTTCAGCGGCATGTTTGTGCTGGATCCTCTGGCGATCTTTTTCAAGATCTTCATTTTGCTTTCAACCATCGTGATGATTTTGGCCTCCATCGAGGCCATGGAAAAGATCCCTTATTTCCGGGGAGAATATTATTTCCTGCTGCTTTTTTCAGCACTCGGCATGATGTTCATGGTCTCCGCAAATGACTTTTTGTCCCTTTTCATCACCCTGGAATTCTCAACCTTTGGATTTTACATTCTCGTCGCCTACTTACGTGACAACCTGAAATCCAACGAGGCAGCGATCAAATTTTTTATCCTGGGTGCCCTTTCAGCCGCCTTGATCGCCTACGGCGTTTCTCTGGTGTACGGTGAAGTCGGCACTCTGCTTTTTGAAGAAATCGCCGCAAACCCGCCCGAATACACCATCGGCCTCACCATCGGACTTCTTTTCATCTTTGTCGGCATTGGCTACAAACTAGGCGCGGTGCCCTTTCATGTCTGGGTACCGGATGTTTATCAGGGCGCACCCACAACCGTCACCGCCTATCTTTCCGTCGTCCCGAAGGCGGCGACCTTCGGGATTTTCCTGCGTGTTGTTTTTGGCACCTTCTTGGAACTGAAAGCCGACTGGCAATGGATGATTGTTTCGATTGCCGTCTTATCCATGACCTACGGCAACATCACCGCCATCGCGCAGAAAAACATGAAACGCCTTTTGGCCTACTCCGGCATCGCGCATATCGGCACCGTGCTCATCGGCATGGCCGCCGGCACACAAATGGGCGTGGAATCTATTCTTTTCTACATCCTCACATATCTTTTTGCCAACATTGGCGCCTTTGTCGTCGTCATCATTTTCCAAAATTTAACCGACAAAGATGATATCGACGATTTTGTCGGACTCAATCGGCGCTCGCCTTTAATGGCCTTCGCCATGCTGGTCTTTTTACTCTCCTTGGCGGGCGTGCCGCCGCTGGCCGGATTCATCGGGAAAGTTTACGTCGTTGTCGCCGCCGTACATCAGGGGCTCATCTTCATCGTTGCCGTTGCGCTCATCAACATGGTCATTTCATTCTATTATTATCTCATCGTCGTCAAAAAGATCTACTCTGTCGAACCGAAAGAATACACCCCGATCCATATTTCGACGCCGCTCAAAATCGCCATTTACGTCAGCATCGCAGGCGTCCTCCTACTGGGTATCTGGCCCGATCCTTTCATTCAGGCCTCTGTAACCGCCAGCTCTGTGTTTGCGGATTTGATTCCGAAATAAAATCAACGCCTTTTTCATCCCGCCGCGGAGCGTCTCCCTTCGCCGCACATCGCATTGCCGTGCTTGGCAATCCCCCAAAATCAATCGCTGATTTTGGAAATGCGGATGATGGACTTTTCCCGTGCAGGATTGATACAATTTCAATTCAATATTATCCCCGTGAGCGATCCCGATGTTTCAGATCCGCATTCATGGGCGCGGCGGACAAGGCGTTGTCACCGCGGCGGAGATTCTTTCCGTCGCCGCGTTTTTGGACGGCCGTTTCGCCCAGGCCTTTCCGAGCTTTGGCTCAGAGCGCATGGGCGCGCCGGTCATGTCCTTCTGTCGCATCGACGACCGAAAGATTCGTCTGCGCGAACCGGTGATGCAGGCCGATGCCGTCATCGTGCAGGATGCGACCTTGCTGCACCACGTCGATCTTTTTTCGGGGCTGAACCCGGAAACGGGCCGTTTGATTCTCAACGCCTCCCGCGATGCAGCGGCACTGGGCATTGAGGACTTTGTTTCATCCTTTCCCGCCGGGCATTTCTGCGGCCTGCCCGCCACAGGGATTGCGCTGAAACACATCGGACGGCCCCTGCCCAATATCGCCCTCGTCGGTGCATTTGCGGCGATTTCCGGTCAAATCACCTTAAAAAGCGTGGAAGAAGCTGTTCAACAGCGTTTCACCGGGACGATCGCCCAAAAGAACAGCGCCGCCGCAAAAGAAGCCTATCTGTACGTCCGACAGCATCAACAAGAGACCGGAGGAGGGATGACACATGCTGCGGCAAATTGAAGGATCGCAAGCCGTCGCCGCGATCGTCGCCGCCTGTCGACCCGAAGTCATTTCCTGCTATCCGATTACGCCGCAGACGCATATCGTCGAAACGCTTTCGGCCAAGGTCAAAAAAGGCGAATTGGGATCGACGCAGTTTTTAAACGTCGAGTCGGAGTTTGCCGCCTTGAGTGTGCTCATCGGCGCCTCGGCAACCGGCGCGCGCAGTTATACCGCAACGGCCAGCCAGGGCTTGCTCTTCATGGCCGAGGCCCTCTACAATGCCTCGGGTCTGGGGCTGCCGATTGTCATGACCGTCGGCAACCGCGCCATCGGCGCGCCGATCAATATTTGGAACGATCATTCTGATGCCATGGCGATGCGGGATGCGGGCTGGATACAGCTCTTTGCCGAGGACAATCAGGAGGCGGTCGATCTACACATTCAGGCCTTTTATCTTGCCGAAGCGCTCAGTTGTCCCGTGATGGTTTGTGTGGACGGCTTTATTTTGACGCACGCCTTTGAGGCCGTCGACCTGCCGGCGCAAGCGGCGGTTGATGCCTTTCTGCCGCCCTATGATCCCGTGCAGGTACTCGATCCTTCGGATCCCGTTTCCATCGGCGCGATGGTCGGACCGGAGGCCTTTGCCGAGGTGCGTTATTTGGCGCATCACAAACAACTGGAAGCCTTAAACCGCATCCCGGACTTGGCGGAGGCCTTTCAAAAGCACTTTGCACGCCGCTCAGGCGGACTGCTGTCTCCCGATCGCTTGGAAGATGCGGAAACGGTGATCATCGCGATGGGTTCGGTATTGGGCACGATGAGAGAAGTTGCGGATCAAATGCGGGCCGCCGGGGACTTGATCGGCTGTCTTAAAATCGTTTCCTACCGTCCCTTTCCCGCGGCGGCGCTCCGGACCGCCGTCGCCCGGGCGAAGACCGTGATTGTGATTGAAAAGGCCCTCGCGGCGGGGCGCGGCGGCATCTTGGCCGCCGATGTCAAAATGGCGCTTGAAGGGCTTCCCCTGCGTATTCAGACCGTCATCGCCGGTTTGGGCGGGCGGCCCGTCACGCAGGCTTCGCTCAAGAAAATGATCGAAGCGGCGCAAAAAGGAGAACTGGACTCGCCCCATTTTCTCGATTTGCATTGGGATGTGATTCACGGTGAATTGGCGCGGCAGCGGGAGAAACGGGCCTCCGGCCCCAGCGCGGAAAATATTTTGAAAGAAATGGGAAAGAAAGCCAAACCGATTTATTAACGCGAAAAACATGATGTCGAAGCAAGTTGTCAAATTTTATCAGACCGGCACCTTTACCGTCGGAAACCGCTTACTGGACGAGACCCTTCGCACCGTGCAGTCCGGCATCGCCCGCACGAATTCGCTCAATTCGGGGCACCGCGCCTGTCAGGGCTGCGGCGAAGCCTTGGGCGCGCGCTACGCCGTGGATGCGGCGATGCGGGCCGCAAACAATCAAGTGATTGCCGTCAACGCCACCGGCTGCCTCGAAGTGTTTTCCACCCCCTATCCGGAAAGCGCATGGCAACTGCCCTGGATCCATTCGGTCTTCGGCAACGCGCCGGCGGTCGCAAGCGGCGTCGCCGCGGCCTTAAAAGCCAAAGGGAAGACGCAGAGCAAAGTCATCGCCCAGGGGGGAGACGGCGGCACGGTGGACATCGGCTTCGGCTGTCTTTCCGGCATGTTTGAGCGCAACGACGACGTGCTTTATATTTGTTACGACAACGAGGCCTATATGAACACCGGCGTGCAGCGTTCGGGCGCCACGCCGCCCGCCGCGCGCACGATGACGACACAGGCGGTGGGCGACGCACCCGGCAGCCGCTTTGAAACGGGCAAAAACCTGCCCCGCATCGCCATGGCGCACGACATCCCCTATGTCGCGACCGCGACCGTGGCCGACCTGCACGATTTGGAGGCCAAAGTCACGAAGGCCGTGAAAATGCGCGGCGCGCGCTATATTCATATTTTTGTGCCCTGTCCCTTAGGCTGGGGCTCGGATCCCGCCCACACGATTCGGGTGGCCCGGACCGCCGTCGAATCCGGACTCTTTCCCGTGTTCGAGGCCGAGTCCGGGAAAGTGACCGATGTCACCCCTATCCGGAAAAAAATGCCGGTCGAGGATTATCTTAGGCTGCAGGGGCGATTCAAACACCTCTTCGGCCCACCGAAAAAAACAGAGACGCTGGCCGCCATTCAACAAATCGCGGATGACAACATCGCCCGCTACGGCTTAATCGAAGCGCCCGATTCGGAATAAGAGAAAACATCATGCAACAAAAACCTTTTGCCGTCACCTTAGATCCCAACAGCAGCCGGCAGAATCACACCGGCCTCTGGCGCAGCAAACGGCCGGTTTACGTGGATCGCCTCCCGCCCTGCAACGCCGCCTGTCCCGCCGGAGAAAATATTCAGGCTTGGCTCTACGAAGCGGAAGAAGGCAAGTACTTTGAAGCCTGGCAAAAACTCATGGCGGACAATCCCTTTCCGGCCGTTCACGGACGGGTCTGCTACCACCCTTGCGAAAACGCCTGCAACCGGGGAGAATTGGACGAAGCCGTGAACATTCACGCCGTCGAGCGATATCTCGGCGACTTGGCGATTGAAAAACAATGGACGCTCGAACCCGGATCGAAAAGCGGGAAAAAGGTCTTGGTCGTCGGCGGCGGGCCGAGCGGTCTTTCCGCGGCCTATCATTTGACGCGGCTCGGCCACGCCGTTAGCCTCTACGAAGCGGGCAACAAAATCGGCGGCATGATGCGTTTCGGCATTCCCGCCTACCGTCTGCCGCGCGATATTTTGGACGCCGAGGTCGCGCGCATTGAGGCCATGGGGGTCGCCCTCCACCTCAATCACAAAGTGGAAGACTTGCAAGCCGAACTCGAAAAAGGAAGCTTTGACGCGGCCTTCCTGGCCATCGGCGCGCACATCGGAAAACGCACCGACATTCCGGGGCGCGATGCAGGAAAAATCCTGGACGCCGTACAGTTTCTTGAAAAAATGGAAAGCGACGCCCCGCCGAAGCTGGGACGGCGCGTCGCGGTCTACGGGGGCGGCAATACGGCGATCGACGCCGCGCGCACGGCCAAACGCCTGGGCGCGGACGAAGCGGTCATCATCTACCGCCGGGATCGGGAACACATGCCGGCGCACGATTTCGAAGTGGCCGAAGCCCTGGAAGAAGGCATTCAAATACACTGGCTGCGCACCATCACCTCGGGATCCGATGAAAAATTTCAAGTGGAAGAAATGACCTTGGACGAAGACGGGCGTCCTGTCGGCACGGGGCGTTTTGAAGCAATCGCGGCGGACACCCTGATTTTGGCCCTAGGCCAATACGTGGATGCCGATTTTTTAAGAAACGTGCCGGGTCTGCTTGTCTCCGAAGACGGCGTGGTTCAAGTGGATGAGCGCATGATGACGGGCCGGCCGGGTCTTTTCGCCGGCGGCGACATGGTGCCCTCGGCGCGCACGGTGACCGTCGCGACGGGCCACGGGAAAAAGGCCGCGCGGCACATCGACGCCTATTTGCGCGGAAAGACGTATCAGCCGCCCAAAAAACACGCGCTCGCAAGTTTCGACCGGCTGAACCCCTGGTATTACACGGATGCCGATCAAAGCAAGCAACCTTATTTGGACATGGCCCGGCGCCGGAAAAGTTTTGACGAAGTCGTCGGCGGGCTCGGCGAAGACACCGCCCTGTTGGAAGCCCGCCGCTGCCTCTCCTGCGGCAACTGTTTTGAGTGCGACAACTGCTACGGCGTTTGTCCGGACAACGCCGTAATCAAGCTGGGACCGGGGTTGCGCTATGCATTTAACCTGGATTATTGCAAGGGCTGCGGCATGTGCGCGGAGGAATGCCCTTGCGGCGCCATCGACATGATTCGGGAAAGCGTTTAGTGCAAGGCGCACACAAAGCCCGGATCACAAGCCGCTTTCCGTGCCCAAATGATTTTTATAGGTTAAAAGTAATTCTCATCTATTTTCCAATCGATTGTAATCTAATAAACCCGCCTCAACGGGCGCCGTTTTTTGATAGGCCGCATGGAGGATGTCGCTGTGTTTCCAGAAATCAGGATCGTTTCGCCGGATACCAAAACGGTCCAAAAGGTCTTGATAATCGCTCTCGCTGCGGAGCCCTGCTACGGCATCAACAAAAGCGTCCAATTCCGAGGGCGGAATGTGATAAAAAGCATTGGGATACGCAGCCGCAAAACCGCGGACCACGGTTAAGTTGTCCTCTTCCGGCAAACGTCTCATGTCCTCAAAAAAAAGATGGGACACATTGGCCAGCCCCCTGTTTTGGATGAGCGTAAAAAATAAATCCTGCTCACCGGCGATGGACAAAACCGCAGATTGCGGCAACAAAGAAGCTGCTGCGCCTTTGATTTGCGACAGTCTTTTCAGTGCTTGGCCGATCTCTTCATTCTCGCCCCTTTTTAGTTCATAATCCCGATTCAGTACCGGCGCAAGACGTGTTTTTAAGAGACCTAATAATTCCGACTTCGGATCGTTTGTTTTATATTGAATCCCCGTTTGCCGATTGAGTGCTTTGTTGTAGCCATAAATATGATCTTCCACTGTACCCAGGGCCTTACGATACCAGTGTTTCCATGTTTTGACCCGTTCTTTTTCAGGAAGCAGGATCAGAAAATTAAACTCGCCCTCCATCCGCATAAAGTCCATATAGAGACGGGAATTGAGTTGGTGTCCGATGTTGCCGAAAATATCATAACCCGCAACGAGCAGGTAATGGATACGCTCCAGCAAGGGGTAATCCAATAAGATGGCGGTTTTGGGTTCGTCTCCGATTAGACCTTTGACGATGCTTCCGTTGTCCAGCTGCCTGAAAACGGTGAGGGCCGCATTGTCATTCTTTCCGTAACCCTCCCAAATAATGTCGAGTGAGATATCTTCTGCCTGCGGCAAATGCGCTTTGATGTAGTTAATTTTTGCGGCAAAATATTTTTTTTCCAATTTATAATACTTAAACCAGTTGGAGACGACGGTTGCATTGCTTTGCTTCTCTGTCGGCATTCTGAGGTTTTCGAGTTCCTTGGCAAGAAATTCGTCTCCGTGCGCGAGAGCCGGATTCTCCGGGTTGACAAAGAAAATCCAAAAGCGCTCATTAATCACGCTGAGGGCCACTTGCCCGCGGCACACGGGGCCTTTGATGAAGTTCCCGATAGAAAAGGCGGCCTCATCCAAAAGAAACATGTAACGCGATTTTGCCGGGATGGACTGAAACGTCGCAAAGGGATTTGCGGAGCGCTCGGCCTCGTAAGAGGGCAAGCGCGAAACTGTGTACGCAGGGACGAGAAAGAGTTCCCGGTAACGGGCCATCCGTTGCGAATCGAGGCGATAGGGCATGTGTGTCTTGGCCAGAATTGTGGAATGAACCGCTTGAAGACGATAATAAACCCGGTCGATTTCCGGGTCGTCATAGGGGCGCCGTGTGACCACGAGATCGATGGCTTCCCCTGGCGGGGTTTTGGATCGGACCAAACGAAAAAACGCCTTTGTATTGTGCGCTCCAAAATAAAAGTGAGCCAGAAAGAGATGTTCGTACAGATAGCGGCTCATCAGTTGCTCTTTGGGCGTGTTGCCGTTTAAAAACCCTTCCCATTTAATAACGGCCGAACGTATCCCGGGGGAGACCGGCCCGGGCGGCTCATGCAAGGCCCCTTTTTCCAACCAACGCGACAAGGTACGGTATTCACGGTCCGTCAAGGCAGGCAGTCCGTACGGCATGCCCCAGAGGGGTTTTTCCTTTGCAAAATCCTCAAACTCATCTGCTTTCGGGCAATACTGTTCACGGTCCAGTGAAAAATCAAAACCGGGGGGCAAGGGCGTTTCCCGCGGCAGCGGATGCTGCCGCTTCAATTGCAACATCTTTTGAATCAATCCGGCATTGCGCTCTGTTTCTTTCCCCCGGGATCCTTCATTTAAGACCGGGAAAAAATCCAGCTTCCGCCATTCACTTAAGCCGCGCGCATCAAGAAACAGGCGTGTGGGTTCCACAGCCAACAAGCGGCTCGGGTTGTAGACCCGTGCCTTGTTTGCCCCGCGCACGATGCCCTCATGCGCGCTGAGATTCAGTTGACAGGGTGCGTCGTAACAGCCGTGACACACGATACATCGCGATTCGAGGATCGGCTTCACCGCTTCCCGGTAATGCACCTTTACGGTATCCGGGTCTAGACGCTGTTCTGCCGAGGGGGGCTTTTCTTGCGGTTCACTCTTCCTGCTGAGATGAAATGCGGCAAGACCTAAAAATACGGTCGTCAACAAGAGGTGAACGACACGGGCCTGCGGACGATTTTTCATGTGATTCCTAAGGTTCTTTTCATTGGAAATGCGTCAGCACGCTTTTCCGATATCCACTCAAGAGGAAACTTAAAATGTTGATTTCTCTCGGTCCGATGTTCAGCGGACGGGCGATTCTACACTACTTTTTTTGTATAAGTGAAGCCTTCCTTTTTCTTAATGGGTCCGGGTCGAAACATGCGGACAAACATTTATTGCTTTGGCAAGAGAAAGCAAAGCGTGTAAATTAAACAAAACGAGGCCGTTCAAAACAGTAAATCAGACAGAATAAGCAACAACCGAAAGAGAACACACAAACTGCACTTGCAACTTGGCACACGGCATGGAGAGAGGAGATCCTAAGACTTGGATCAACGGTTTATTGATGCGGATACAAAAAACTTCAGTTTAATCTTTTTTGCTTTTGTCGTCGGCATCGTTGTGGGTGTCATCAGTTCCATTTTTAGACTTTCACTGGCTTACATCGAAATGCTCAGAGACAGCCTGTACACAGGCGAGGGTCATCTGGGCCTTAGCAATTGGATCCTGCCGTTTTTGTTTGCGGTCGGTGGAATCGGGATTGCCTTATTGTTGGTCAAGCGGTTTGCCCCGGAGGCCTCAGGCAGCGGCGTTCATGAAATTGAAGGGGCTTTGGATGAAATCAGACCGCTGCGTTGGAAACGGGTCTTGCCGGTTAAATTTTTTGCGTCATTATTTTCCCTGGGAAGCGGTTTATTGCTCGGTCGTGAAGGCCCGACCGTTCAAATCGGTGCAAACATCGGGAAGATGATTAAAGACCTGTTCAGGCGCCCCGACAACAAAACAAACCCGCTTGTTTCGGCAGGCGCAGCAGCAGGACTCGCGAGCGCTTTTAATGCCCCGCTTTCAGGCATCATCTTTGTCATCGAAGAAATGCAAGAACATTTCAGATGGTCCTTTTTTTCCGTTGCGGCCATCATGGTCGCATCGGGCACGGCCGATTTTGTGGTGAGAGTTTTGGTCGATGCGGACCCCGTCATTAAAATGATGGTCTTCCCGGATCCCGCTTTATCCGCTATATGGTTATTTATCATTCTGGGGGCCTTATTCGGATTTGTGGGACAGATTTTTAATCAATTACTCATCGTATCATTGGACTATTTTGCTTCCCTGTCGCAGAAAAAAACAGTCTTAAGCCTCATTACCGCAGGACTATTGATCTCTGTGATCGGCATATTAAACCCGGCGATGCTCGGAGGGGGGTATACGGCGATCCGGCAGGTGCTGGATCTGTCCCATACGCAACAGTTTCTCATCGGTCTCTTTCTGATCAGGCTATTCTTAACCCTTTTTAGTTACGGTCTCGGGGTGCCGGGGGGCATTTTTGCACCCTTGCTCGCCCTCGGTGTGATTTTCGGCACGCTGTACGGCAATATAATGCAGCCCTATTTCCCGGCGCTTATTCCATATCCGGGCGTTTTCGCGGTTGCAGGCATGGCCGGTATATTTGCCTCAACCGTAAGGGCCCCGCTTACGGGTTTGGTGCTTGCCATTGAAATGACATCAAACTTCGAGCTGATCCTTCCTTTGATTATCACCTCGGTCACGGCATCCCTGGTTACCGCACAGCTTGGCAATCGACCTGTTTACACCATTTTATTGGAACGAACAATGTCGATTAAAAAATCGGCGCAGGGCCGTTGACCGATATCGTGTTTTGGCCGGAAGGCCGCGAAATCTTTGGGATCATTGATGACCCAGTCCGGTAAAAAAACTCTGCGCTGAAAATCACGCGTTTATCGCAGTCTTGAAAAATATCCCCCTGGGAATTATTTCTATTTTAAGCCGGAAATCATTGATCCGCACGGCAGATCGAGATTACCGGAGAGAAAGCGGTTTTTTATTGATTAAGGAGGCGTCAAAAATGTACGACATCGTGAAATCACAAAAATCATTTGAAACGGCGTCGGCTGATTTTGAGACCGCCGTCAAAAACCACGGCTTCGGCGTGTTGCATGTGCATGACTTGGGGAATACCCTGCGCAAGAAAGGTATTGATTTTAAAGAATCCTGCAAGATCTTCGAAGTCTGCAATCCTCAGCAGGCGGCAAAGGTGCTGGCGGTCGATATGAATCTCAATATGGCCTTGCCCTGCCGTGTCTCCGTTTTCACCGAAAACGGGGAAACTAAAATCGGATTGATCAAACCCGCAGGCATGCTCGCCGCCCTGTCTCAAGACCAAACACTGCGACAAGTTGCGGAAGAAGTTGAAGCCAGCCTCCTCAAGATGGTCGAGGAAGCGAAATGAAGGAGTGTGTGATGACGCAAGATAAAAAATCCATTTTGAAAAACCGGAACAAGAGACTCTATTTCGCCGTGATTGTGCTTCTGTCAATGCTGCCTTTTCCCGCGTTTGCACAAAACCACGGGGTCGAAAACCTGCGTCAGACCGGCAAAACTTTTTCCGCCGTTGCCAAAAAAGTGTCTCCGGCCGTGGTTTTTATTCAGGTGCGCAAAACCGTGCAAAACCGGCCGACAATACCTTTTCGCTTCCCCTTCGGCGACGGCGATGAATTTTTCAGACGTTTTTTCGGCCCCGATTTTCCCGGAACTGCGCCGCGACAAAACCCGCCCCAAGTTCCCCAGGCGCCTCGGCAGATGACGGGGCAAGGATCCGGTTTCATTGTTTCAAAAGACGGTTACATTTTGACCAACAATCATGTTGTCGGCGGCGCGGACGAAGTTACCGTACGGTTTCAGAACGGCCGCGAATTTTCCGCCGAAACGGTGGGCACCGACCCGCACTCGGATGTGGCGGTCATTAAAATTGACGCGGACAATCTGCCTCATATCCCGCTCGGTGATTCCGAGGCCCTGGAAGTGGGAGAATGGGTCATCGCCATCGGCAACCCCTTCGGTCTCTCCCACACCTTGACGGTCGGCGTGGTCAGTGCAAAAGGCCGCAGCAGCGTGGGGGTTGCGGATTATGAAAACTTTATTCAAACGGATGCGGCGATCAACCCCGGCAATTCCGGCGGGCCGCTCATTAATTTGGACGGTGAAGTCGTCGGAATGAATACGGCGATTTTTACCCAAAGCGGCGGTTATATGGGGATCGGCTTCGCGATACCGATCAACATGGCCAAGGACATTATGGGCCAATTGATTAAATCAGGCACGGTCACACGCGGCTATTTGGGCATCAGCATCCAGAACCTGACGCCCGACCTGGCAAAGTCCTTCGGCATTGACCGCCAAAAGGGCGTGCTGGTCGCGGAAGTGCTTGCCAGCTCTCCGGCCGAAAAAGCGGGGATCAAACAAGGCGATGTGATCATTGAGTTTGCCGGAAAGCCGGTCAAAGACACAGGGTCGTTTCGAAACAGCGTCTCCTTGAAAACCCCGGGCACAAAACAGAAATTGACTGTCGTCCGAAATCGAAAAAAAGTGCTTTTAAACGTCACGCTGGGCAAGCTTCCCCATGAGCAGCTTGCCTCAAACGGCGATGCGTCGCAGCGCAGCGCCCGGCTGGGCCTGAGTGTAAAACCGCTCAATACCGAGCTTGCGCGTCAGTTCGGGCTGTCCGAAAAACAGGGCGTGGTGGTGACTGCTGTTGCACCGGGTTCCGCCGCGGACCTCGCCGGCATCCGACCCGGTGCGCTCGTTCTGGAAGTCAATCGACAAAAAATACGCACGCTCAGAGATTTCAGAAAAGCCCTGGCAAAAAGCGCCGAAAACGACCCGGTATTGCTTCTCATCAAGCAGGACGGCTCCATGCGATTTGTCTCTTTAAAAAGACAACAGTAGGCATGCCTTAAGCCTGCTCGCCGGGGGAGCTCAGTCCCCGGCGAGCAGGTGTCCGAAAAAAGCAAAAATTCCGATCATGATCCCGCTTAAAAATTGGGCATGCACCAGGTAGGATACCTTTCTGAGTTCTCTTGGCGAATATCGCCAGAACAGAAAAAACCCGAATACAGCCTGCCAGAGCACCAATGCAAATACCAAGATGAGGAGCAGGTTTTGATCCGTCAGACCCATGAAGCCTGCGTGCAGGACAATGGCGGCTACGGCGGTGATCCCCACATAGATATGGGTCTTATTCAAAAATTGAAGCAGCTTTTTTAAAAGAGACAGGCCCATACCCGTGTAGGCTTCGGGGAGAATGCGCCGGGCGAGGCCGCCCTTGCCCAAACCCAATTTTAAGACCGTCCGGCCGTAGATGACTGCAAGCGCCGCAAAACCCAGCCCCCCGAAAATCTCACCGATTTCGGTCAAAAAAGTTTCTTCGTTGGATGTTACCCCGCCCAGGAAACGGGCATAAACGAAATAAACCAGCGAAAAAATAAACACAAATAGAGAAAAGATCACCACATTTTTTGTTTTCTTCATAAAAACCTCCCGGAAGCTATGCGAAGGAACGGGTAGATAATCCGCTCTTTTATCGGGATAGAACCCCTTTAAGACTTTCTCTTTCTTTTCTTCTTTTTGTGTGCTTCCCAATCCCGTATTTCCGAGACAACTTCCTGCAAAGTGCTTTCGGCCTTAGGGTGTTCGAGGGTGAAGGCATAACCTTTTTTTCCGAGCGGGATCACCTCTATCGGTTTTTCTAAAAATGCCTGAATCTCCTCAAGCCGCGGTTTTTCCTCCTTGCTGCAAAATGAAACGGACTCCCCTTTTTTCATCCCCCGGCCCGTCCTTCCTACACGATGCACATAGTTTTCGGCTTTCTCGGGCAAATCATAATTGACGATATAATTTATATTCGGGATATCAACCCCCCGGGCCGTAATGTCCGTCGCAATCAAGATATTGCATGCCCCTGCTTTAAATTGCTTCATGACCTCTGCGCGTTCTTCCTGGGTTTTCTCCCCGTGAATCGCAAGACACTCAAGATCAACCCGCGCCATCGCTTTCATGACTCTTTCCGCACGCACACGCGTTCGGACAAACACAATCATTTTGCGCTTAGGGTGATCTGTAATAAAACGCTGTAAAAAAAACCGTTTATCCTTCATTTCCACAAAAAGCACATAGTGCGTCACATTTCTTGAAACGATGTCTTCAGGAGAAATCCGAATACGAATCGCCGAATTCCCAACCTGTGAATATGCCAAATTTTTAATGGCCTTATTAATGGTTGCCGAAAAAAACAAGGTTTGATGGGGACGCGTAAGCTTCTTCTTGATCGATTTGATGTCTTCGATAAAACCCAGATCCAGCATGAGATCCGCTTCATCCAAAACAAAAGTATTGATTTGATCTAAATTAAGATAACCCTGATGAATGAGATCAAACATGCGGCCCGGTGTTGCAATGAGTACATCAATGCCGGCCTGTAGTTTTTTAATTTGGGGATCTTGTTCAACCCCGCCGTAAATCGCCGTGGCCTTCACCTTGGTCTGCTTTGCAAGACAGGTAAAAACCTCACAAATCTGCAAGGCCAGTTCGTGCGTCGGAACCAGGACAATACACTTCAGTCCGTTTCTGTCATGATTTTTGCTTTTTCCGGTGAGAATCTTTTGGATGACGGGAATGGCAAAAGCCGCCGTTTTACCCGTACCCGTTTGTGCCGTGGCAAACACATCCTCTCCCCGTAAAATCGGCGGGATGGCCTTGTATTGGATGTCCGTCGTGCGAACAAAACCAAGCCGATCCAGGTTTTTTCGAATGGCTTCGGATATGGGGTATCGTTCAAACTTCACGGCCTCATTAATCCTTTCTTCATTAACGGAGCAATGTGCGCAAACCTTCGCGAAACTTCATCGCACCGCCATAAGCCGGATGCCTCACTTGCCGATGGGCGATACCTAAGGCAGATAAAGCCGCACTCGCAATATTGCCGAGCGCCGCCACGGGGACGTTGGGGAACACGGCCAGAAAACACTTCAAATAGGGTTCGCCTTCTTTTTTCTCAGGGGTCTTGGGTGTGCGATTCGACAAAGGCCCCCTCTCCCCTTCGGGATGCCAGGGCACGGCATTAAAAAACACTGCGGATTTCGCGATGCCTAATTCATCCAGTGTTTTCCAAACAATCGTCGCCGAAGGTTCGCTCCAAGGCCGTTTCCGTGATGAAATGCGTTCGGCCAAATGTCCTGAAATCCTTGGAATCTTTCCTTCTAAAATAAGACGCTCGGAAGTAAAAGGAATGCCGCTGAAACGGCAACCCTGATAACCCGCCGCCTCCCCGATTAAAACCAACTGAGGATTTTCTGCCGACCAATGTTGATAAAGCCGTTCTTGCCTCAGCAAATACCCATCGGGGTTCAAATCCATTTCGGAAAGCTGAGACCAGGGATTAAAGATGCCCGCCGACTGATGACGGGAAGCCGCCGTAATCAAGGCCTTTATTTCAGTCTGTCTCAGGCTTAAATCCGTCAATGCGAATCCTTTCAATTTTAAGCAGATTTTCAGGCAGGGTAAAACCGCGCTCGGACAAAAAGCGGGCCAAAACCCCCAATGGCAAACCAATGGCCGCAAGCCGGTCGCCCTTTAATTCACGGATAAAACGACTGCCGATACCCTGAACGGCATAAGCCCCGGCTTTGTCCAAGGGCTCTTTTGTGGCCACATAGTCTTCAATTTCGGCTTCACTCATTTCATGCATGCGGACCTTTACTTTTTCAAGTGAAGATGCCTGTGTATGACCAGAAACATCCATCACAAAAACCGCCGTGTAAATCTCATGAGACCGCCCTTGCAACATTTTTAATATGGTCTTTGCCGCTTCGGCATTTTCCGGTTTTCCGATCTTTTGACCTTGATACGCAATGAGGGTATCGCTGCCGATTACAATGTGATTTTTTAAACCATGCATTACCGAACGTGCCTTGCTTTCCGCAAAAAACAGGGTCTCTTCTTTGACATCTCGGACATCATCCGAAAGCTCTTCAAATGTCGGCGCAATGGACTCAAAGGGCAGCCCAAGACGCGCAAAGATTTCACGTCGGCGCGGTGAAGTCGATGCCAGAATCAGCTTAGGACGCAACTTGCATATCCGTGCGGGAAGGATTTTTACCTTGAGATTCGCTTTGATCCTGATTTTCGAGCAGATGTTCTTTAATGAGTATTTCTACCTCAGCCACGTTATTTGTGCGTACCATTTTTGAGCGCAACAGTCGTGCGCCGGGAAAATCGCGGCAATACAATCCCAGATGTTTTCGCATGCCATTAAAAAATTGTTCCCCGTGCATGGCTTCATATAAACGCGCATGTTGCAAAGCGACAAAAAAACGCTCGCGCGGGCTGATGTTTTTCTCCGAAATTCGGGCAAACTGTGTTTCCGAAATTTCATCCGGGGCGTTTAAAAGCGCACGCACCAGCTCTTTTTTATGAAAAATCCAAGGATTGCCCACGGCGGCCCGGCCGATCAAAACACCATCCACTCCCGTCTGCCGAACCCGTGAAATGACTTCACGCATCGACTGAATATCCCCATTTCCCAAAATGAATGTCCCGGAACCTGCCGCACATGCGACGGCTTTTGCAATCATGTCCCAATTGGCCTCCCCGCGATAACCTTGCCGCAGGGTGCGACCGTGGATGGAAATTACGGCAGGCGCCGCTTCAAGCAAGTGCGCAATCCAATCTTCGATCACAACTTCACCCACACCGATGCGTGTTTTAACCGAAACGGGAATCGGCTTTCGTTCCTGCACCTCAATCTCAGGAAAATTCTTCCGGACTTGCGCCAGCCAATCGCCCACAACGGGATAAGTTTCACAAATCGATAGCGGCGCACCGCTCGTCCAGTGTGCAATGCCCCTCCGGCAGGCCCGCACAATCGCTTTGGCGCGTGGCGGATCTTGAATGAGGGCCGCACCCGCTCCCAAAGCGGCCACCTTCTTGCTGGGACAACCCATGTTGAGGTCCAAACCGTCATAACCCAATTCACAGACCAGTTGCGCAACATGAAAAAAAGTTTCCGGATCAGGCCCGTAAAGCTGTGCGATCACAGGGCGTTCGACAGCATGATAGGCCAAACCCATGAGCGCATTCCGCGCACCGTGGCAAATGCCCTCAACACTCAAAAATTCCGTCATAATCATATCGGGCCGTCCGTGCATCGCCATGATCCGCCGAAAACAGGGATCGGTCACTCCGTCCATCGGGGAGAGGCCGATAATCGGTTTCGCCTGTCGAGACCAAAAATGTTCACTCACCGCCGTCATGCGAAAAACCCTTTAAAAATAAGACAATATTTGATTTTAGGCCATTATATAAGGAAGCGCTCATTAAGTCATGAATTGTTTTTTCGAGGCAAAAATTCCCGGCTTCTAGGTTGAAAATTTTGTAAATAGACGGTGAAACAGCAACCTCGAACCGCAGGCCCCAAAATCAGCGACTGATTTGGGGGGGGGTATTTGGAAGGTGACAAGGGCATTCGCATCATTATAAAATAACCGGATTTTTCAGACAGGTGAATTTTTGGAGAAATGATGGAACAAGCCGATTTTTTGACCGGACTCAACCCTTTGCAATTGCGTTTGACCGAAGTCTGCCGCGCCTTGGCTGAAAATGAAAGAGTCTTTATCAACGCAAAGGATGTGCTCGCGGTCATCGCAACCGAAGATTGGAACATGGATGATGAAACCTTCGAAGAGGAATGTGAGGAACTGAACTGCGGCGTAGCTTCAATCGAGCATTACGATCCCGAAAGCGTCGGTTACGCCTATCGTGTGCTGCTAAAGATGGGCCTGCCGTGGCGAAATCGCTACCCCCTGCTTGATCTCAAAGGCATGATCGGCGATTTCCACGACGAACACCCCTTCGGACCGGAATCGGTCGAAGTTCGGCGCTCCAAATATGCAAACATCCTTTTTCCCTTCCACAAAAATCCCGTGTTGCCTGTCTCACTTTTGAACGGGGTCGTGCTTTCGGACGATACTGAAATCCCTTCTCACAATCTCGAAGAACTTTGGATGGGCATGGAACACCTGCGTCAGGATCCTCAACTCTCCCTGCGGGAACTCATGGAAATCATGCCCGGCCCCGATTTCGGTCCCGGCGGCGTTATGGGCGGCTTTGATGCCATATACGCCTTCTACGAAAAAGGAGAAGGCCCCCTCACCTTGCGCGGTCAAATCGACACCGTCATTGACGGCGGTCGCACCCGTATTGCCGTCCGCTCCCTGCCACACGGCGTACTGCTCAATACCGTCTTAACCCAAATTAAGGCCCTACACGCAACGGAGTCCTGTCCGCCTTTCATCTTAAAAAGCGATTCCGAAGGCATGAAACTCGACATTATCATCGACATGCCGCCTACGATTTCAGCAGATGAACTCAAGGCCGTTCTCTACCGCAAAACCGATCTCGAACGCACCGTGCATTTTCGATGCGCCTTTAAAGACTGTAAGGGCTGGACGGTGGAGGGTCCGCTCATTACGGTCTTAAAAGAAGCAGTCGCGCAATGTTCCTCCGCCTGGAAACAAAAAAACGGCCAAGCCCTTAAGCACGTGCCCTTCATTCGCGACATCATCCGATTCAAAGGATTTAAAAACCCGCTCAACACACTCACCGATGCGCGCCGCACCGTCATTTTGAAGACACACGCCTTATGAATGCCTTTCTCCTTGCCGCCACGCAAACCCCGGACCGACAAATTAACGGCATGAATCACGCCTTCCTGCCGCTTGCGGGGCGTCCGCTGCTCATTTATGTACTCATGGCCTTAGACCGCGTGACTCAGATCGATCAAACGGTTGTCATCGGCCCCCCCAGAGAAATTATGCGCGCTATTGAAAGCGTGATTTTTGAGATCCCCTTTCAAAAGAAGATCGTCGTTATTGAGGAACAAGCGACCCTGCGTGAAAGTTTATCTTTTGCGGATGCACAAAGCCGAAAAAGAGCAATACAGCCGGACGGTCTGAACATGCTTTCCGAACCGGCCCTTATTCTGCCCGGCCACATCCCCTTTGTCACCCCGGCGGAGATTTCCACCTTCATCGCGGCGGCAGACATGACAACAGCCGATTGCTGTCTTTCCATCGCAGCCGATGCGGCTTTTCGTTTTAGCGATTTAGAACAAAACAAACAATCTTCCGAAACAACAATCCCCCCTTCGCCTTGCCTCGGCAGTCTGCTGCTTGCGCGGGCCGATTGCATCGGAGACCCAAACGCACTGAAAATCATCGAAGAGCGCTATCAAAAAAACCGGGGCGCTGACAGTTCCCACACGACCCGGCTTGAAGCCTTTTTAAAATGGATCAATGCGCGAGACGAAAAAGAACCTCAAGAAACACTCCCGCCGCTTTCGGAAATTGAGAAAAACATCGCCGCTTTTTTAAAAACACGATTTAAATTCATCGAAACCGCAAGCGCCGGAAATGCACTGCCTGCAAAAAATCCCGCCGCGTACCGATTTCTGGTGGATCACTTCGAAGCCTGGCGAAACTACATCACCGGACTCAAAACCGAGCAAGGCGAAAAGGTCTGTTCCATCTCAGGAAGGGCCTGCGAATCACACGGGCATGAACACAATCATTAAACATTGCGTCCAGCGGATTTATTATGTGCAGAAAGGAGAGGCCGCCGTTTTTAAGGAAACAGCCCGCGGGCAAGCTTGGCTTCTGTAATTTTTCGCACGGAAAGCATGAGGGCCGCCAGACGCATATCCACTTTTTCCGACAAGGCAATACGAAGGACGTTTTGGAAAGCCACGGTGACAATGTCGTGCAGACGTTCGTTGATTTCCTCTTCTTTCCAAAAAAAGTTCTGTAGACCCTGCACCCACTCAAAATATGAAACGGTCACACCGCCCGCATTGGCAAGCACATCGGGGATGACAAAGAGTCCTTTGTCTTGAAGGATTTTATCGGCGTCAAGCGTGGTGGGGCCGTTTGCCGCCTCGGCCAATATTTTACAGGAAATACGGTCGGCATTTTCATGGGTAATCTGCCCGGAAAGCGCGGCAGGCACCAAGACATCGCAAGACAATTCCAAAAGATCGGCGTTGCTGATTTCATCGCCTCCGGGAAACCCTTCGATGTATTTGTGTTTTTCGACATGTTGTCTCAAGGCCGGGACATTAATGCCCTTGCCGTTGCAAATGCCTGACTTGATATCGCTGACCGCTATGATGCGGCAACCCTTTTTATGAAGGATGTGCGCAGTATGATAACCGACATTTCCAAAACCCTGAATAACAATACTTCTGCCTTCGGGCTGCATATTCAAATGCCGCATCGCCTCCAAAATACAGTACACAACACCCCGACCGGTCGCCTCAATCCGCCCCAAAGACCCGCCGATGTTCACGGGTTTTCCGGTTACAATCTCTTGAATCGAATAGCCCTTAAATTGACTGTAGGTATCCATCATCCAGGCCATGACCTGTTCATTGGTGCCAATATCGGGCGCGGGCACATCGATTTCCGGGCCGATGAATTGAATGATTTCCGCCGTAAACCTCCGGGTCAATCGCTGCAATTCATTCCGCGAAAGCGCATGCGGGTCACAACGCACGCCCCCCTTTGCGCCACCAAAAGGCAATCCCATGAGAGCGCACTTCCAGGTCATCCACATCGCCAGCGCCGAAACTTCGCCCAGCGTAACATCGGGATGAAAGCGAATTCCACCCTTCGAAGGGCCTAAGGTCGTATCGTGATGCACGCGATAGCCGTGAAACACTTCGACCCGCTTATCATCCATACGGATGGGGATATTCACCATCAAGGCGCGTTTCGGATCGGTGAAACGTTTGCGCAAATTCGGGTCGAGATTGAGTTTGTCGGCCGCTTGCTCAAATTGCGCGAGGGCCATATTGTAAATCGGCGTGTAATATTCGGGATTGCTGCGATGTTCGCTTGGGTGATGACTCATTCGTGTGAACCGGAGACTGACAACTACGCGGTCTTAAGAAACAGAGAAGGAAAAAAATGTTGCACGTTTTGGAGAGACGTTATTTTGAAAAAAAACGGGGCAGATCCCGCACGGCAATCATGCCGATCAAGTCGCGGACGGAAAGCACGCCCACGATTTTGCCGTCCTCACTCACACCCAAATGACGGATGCGCTTGGATTCCATGCGTTCCGTTGCCACCTGGACGGAGGCATTAATGTCAATATCAATAATCGGCGTATTCATAATGACGCCCACAGGAATTTCAGCGGAATTCAGACGGTAGCCGATTACCTTGCGTACAAGATCAGCCTCGGTCACGATACCGGTATAATTACCATTGTCGGTAATCATGAGTGAACCGATCTTGCCGCCCTGCATTTTCAGTGCGGCTTCCCGTGCCGTGGCGGAGGCATCGATCGTCTCAATATTACGATGCGTCAGCACGGTGAGCGGTTTAATGACATCCCCCATCGCATTCATCGGTCCCTGCACCGTCGAGAGAAAAAAGCGGACAATGTCCCGGACAGAAAGCATGCCGATCACTTTGCCTTTTTCGGAAATCGCCAGATGGCGGATTTCATTGAAATACATGAGATGATTGGCATCCATGACGGATTTTTCGATATCGATTTCGATCAGAGGCGAAGCCATGACCCGCTTCACCGGCGTCTCAAAAGACAGGTCTTTGGTAAAAGCCTTTCGCACGATGTCACTATCCGTCACAATCCCGACATATTGGCCCGCTTCCTCCACAAAAACAGAGCCGATCTTTTGATCACGCATCATGCGGGCCGCATCGGCAATGCTTGCATCCGCAGCAATCCGGATAATTTCCCGATGGACTAAATCACTTAGGGTCATCTTCACCTCTTAAAGGAAGGGCTCTCCGAGCAACAAGATATCAAAATAGTATCCAAATTCACGATCTCTGTCAATGCGGGTTTTGGCATAAAGCCCCGTAAAGGATTGACTTTATCTGTATGATTGGGTAGATTTAAAAACAGATCCCATGCTCATAATCATGAGACTCAGGGATTAAATTCCCCCCCTTGATAAAGGAGGCCCAATGGACAAACCTTGGTTAGCCTGCTATGAACCGAATGTCCCCGAATCCATCCAATATCCCATTGTTCCACTCTACAAACTGTTATCTGACGCCGCAGCACGTTTTCCGGAAAAACATGCCCTTTCTTTTTATGGAAAAGGCACCACTTACAAAGAACTTGACGAGCAAAGCAATCGTTTTGCAAATGCCTTAAGCGCGCTCGGCGTCAAAAAGGGCGACCGTGTCGCCGTGATGCTGCCCAACGTCCCGCAATGTGTCATCGCCTATTACGGCGCCCTGAAACTGGGCGCCGTTGTGGTGATGACCAATCCACTGTATGTCGACCGCGAGATACAGGTTCAAATGGCGGACTCCGGGGCCGAAACGATCATCGCGATGGATTTTTTCTACCCGCGTATCAAAAGCGTGCTCAAAGAAACGCCGCTTAAAAACATCATTCTGACTTCGATTCGGGATGCGCTGCCGACATTATTGTCCCTACTGTATCCCATTAAAGCAAAAAAAGAAGGACAGTGGATTAAAGTCCCCAAAAAACCGCCTGTTTACGACATGACACAGATCATGAAATCCGCCTCGGCCGCCGCACCGAATATAGATGTCAACTGGACAGATCTTGCTTTGCTTCAATACACAGGCGGGACCACCGGCACTCCCAAAGGCGTCATGTTGTTGCACCGCAACCTTGTTGTTAATGCCGTGCAATGCCGCAACTGGATGCCCGGACTCATAGAAGGCGGAGAAATTTTCCTGGCAGTCATCCCGTTTTTTCATGTTTACGGCATGTCCACTTGCATGAATCTTTCCATTTATTTAGGATCAACACTGATTTTGCAACCCCGCTTCGTCACAAAAGATGTGCTCAAGGCCATTCAAAAAACAAAACCCACACTCTTCATGGGCATACAAGCCATGTATGTCGCCATCAACAATTTTCCGACGGTTCATGACTATGACCTCTCTTCGATTAAAACCTGCATCTCCGGCGCGGGTCCCCTGCACGTGGAAGTACAGCGGCGCTTCGAAGCCAATACCGGAGGGAAACTGGTCGAAGGTTACGGGCTCTCCGAAGCCGCGCCGGTCACGCACGCCAATCCCATCAACAGCAAAAGAAAACCCGGGAGCATCGGCCTTCCCTTCCCGGACACACTGGCAAAAATCGTGGATGAAGAAAGCGGCGCAAAGACACTTGAAGTCGGCGAAATCGGGGAATTGATCGTAAAAGGGCCGCAGGTTATGCAGGGGTATTGGCAGAAACCGGATGAAACCGCGCAAACAATACGCGACGGCTGGCTTTACACGGGTGACATGGCGCGTATGGATGAAGAGGGCTATTTTTATATCGTCGACCGCAAAAAAGACATGATCAAAACAAAGGGCGAAAACGTTTATCCGCGCGAAGTGGAAGAAGTCCTTTTTCAACACCCTAAAGTACAAGACACCGTTGTCGTGGGCCTGCCCGATGAATTTGCGGGAGAAATCATCAAGGCCTACATTATTCTCAAAGCAGGGGAATCCGCCACAGAACAAGAGATCATTGATTTTTGCAAAGAAAAACTGGCCCGCTTCAAAGTGCCCCAAAAAGTGGACTTCCGTGATGAACTCCCCAAAACAGTCATCGGAAAAGTTTTAAGACGGGTATTGCTTGATGAAGAAATGAAAAAAGCAAAAGGAGCCGCATGAAAGATATCGCCATCATTGAGGGTTTGCGCACACCGATTGGAAATTTAGGCGGCGCACTCAAAGAAATCACCAATCAAAAGATGGGCGAAACCATCGTGCGCGAAGTGCTCAAACGTGCTGAAATCGATCCGGCGCTTGTCGAAGAAGTCATTTTTGGCTGTGTCGGCCAATACAGTGATGCCACAAATCTTTCCCGCGTCATTATGCTGATGGCCGGGCTCCCCATCACCACACCGGCATATACCGTCGCACGAAACTGCGCCTCCGGCATGCAAGCCGTTGTCAACGCCTGCCAAAATATCATCTGTGAAGATGCCGACCTTCAAATCGCAGGCGGCGTTGAAAACATGAGCCTCGCCCCTTACGTTTCACGCGACATGCGTTTTGGCCAACGCCTCAAACACTCCCAAATGATCGACTCCATTTGGGAAGGCCTTACCGACGGTTTCTGTGGGCAAATCATGGGCAATACGGCAGAAAACCTTGCGGAAGAATTTAAAATCTCGCGACAGGAACAAGATCAGTATGCCGTCGAAAGCCACAAGCGTGCCTTTCGCGCAACCCGTGAAGGAAAATTCCGTGACGAAATCCTGCCCCTCTCCATTCCCAAAAAAGCAGCCGGGAAAGAAGTGACGCCCGAAACCTTCGCGCAAGACGAAGGCCCGAATATCGCCTTGACCGAACAAATGCTGGGACTCTACCCTACAATATTTAAAGAAGACGGCACCGTCACACCGGGAAATGCCTGTCCCATCAGTGACGGCGCAGCCGCCCTCGTCATTATGTCAGGGGAAAAAGCCAAAGAATTGGGCAAAGAACCCTTAGGCTACGTGCGATCTTACGCTTCCGTCGGTGTTGAACCCTCCCGCATGGGCATTGGCCCGGCACTGGCCGTCCCTGCGGCACTCAAAAAAGCCAAGCTCTCCCTGTCCGACATGGAACTCATCGAAATCAACGAAGCCTTCGCCGTGCAATATCTTGCCGTCGAACGCGAACTGGGACTCAAACGAGACATCACCAACGTCAACGGCGGGGCCATTGCGCTCGGTCATCCCGTCGGCATGAGCGGCACCCGTCTTATCATTACCCTGTTAAAAGAAATGAAACGTCGTAATCTGTCACTTGGCGTTGCCTCGCTTTGTGTCGGCGGCGGACTGGGATCAGCCATGGTGCTTGAAAGAAAATAGGAGGAACGATGTACATTTACAAAGCAGCCGTCATCGGCGCCGGAACAATGGGTGCGGGCATTGCACAAGTCATCACCTATTCAGGGCTTCCCGTTATTTTAAGAGATATCAACCAAGAAGCGGTCGATAAAGGTCTGGCCGCCGTCCGGAAAATCTACCAGGGACGGGTCGATAAAGGCAAAATGACGGCCGCCGAATTAGAGCAAAAAATGGCGCTCGTCAGCGGCGCAACCGATGACACCGGCTTTTCGGATGTGGACATCGTCATTGAAGCCATTTACGAAGATCTTTCGGCCAAACAAACCCTTTTTCAATCATTGGAAAAGGTCTGTCCCGAAGGATGCATCTTCGCAAGCAACACCTCGTCATTGCCCATCTCTGCAATCGCCTCGGCCACAAAAAAACCGGAAAAGGTCATCGGCATGCATTTTTTTAATCCCGCACCCGTGATGAAATTGGTCGAGGTCGTGCCCGGTCTCGGCACCTCGGAAGAAACCATTGACGACGTCGTGCTTTTTTCGGAAAGCCTGAGAAAGATTCCGATTCGGGTTCAGGAATGCGCCGGATTCCTGGTCAATCGCCTGCTCATGCCTTACCTCAACGAAGCTGCCATCGCCCTTCAGGAAGGCGCAGCCTCCGCAAAAGAAATCGATGCGGCCTTGCTTGAACTGGGCATGCCGATGGGGCCGCTTACCCTTTTTGACATGGTCGGGATTGATGTTTCCGTCAAAGTCGCCGACATCCTGCACGACGCCTACGGGACACGCGCAACCGCCGCACGCATCCTTCGCGAACTCGACGCCGCCGGTCGCCTCGGCGTAAAAAGCGGGGCCGGGTTTTATGACTATACGGACGAGAAAAAAGGCGGTTTGGAAGACATCATCAAAAAAATCCGGGCCGAAGACACAACAAAGACCGACTTTTCAGCCAATCGCATTATGATGCCCATGATTAATGAAGCCGTCATTTCACTGCAAGAAGGCGTCGCCTCCGCCGAAGACATCGACATCGCCATGATGGCCGGCACGGGTTTCCCTCAGGATAAAGGCGGTCCGCTGCATTATGCGGACCAAATCGGCGTGGATGTCGTTTTATCCGAACTGGAGCACCTGTGCAAATCACTCGGAGACCGTTTTTGGCCCGCGCCCATGCTCAAACGCATGGTGCAAGGCGGCTATTTGGGCAAAAAATCGGGCAAAGGTTTTTTTCACTACTAACCGCTTCATGATTTGAAGGAGGCTCCATTGGCAGACGCACTTGTAAGTTACACGGAAGACGGTCCGGTCGCCACCGTCACCCTCAACAACCCGCCCAAAAATGTGCTGAACCTGCCTTTGATGGAAGCATTTGAAGGCATCGTTGAGGATCTTGGCAAAAAGGACACCGTCAAAACCATCGTAATCGCAGGCTCCGGCCCGCTCTTTGTTGCAGGGGCGGATATTAAAGTCATCGCATCCATTGACTCCCCGGAAGCCGGAGAACAGCTTGCCCGGCGCGGCCAAACCCTGTTTAATAAAATTGAACAGATGCCCAAAGTCGTCATCGCCGCCATCAACGGTTATTGTCTCGGCGGCGGCATGGAATTGGCCATGGCCTGCCACCTGCGCATCGCAGGAGATCGCCTGCGCATGGGACAACCTGAAATCAATCTGGGCATCATCCCCGGTTTTGGCGGAACACAGCGTCTGCCCCGAATCGTCGGACAAGCCAAGGCGCTCGAACTCATTTTAAGCGGCGACATGATTAATGCCGAAGAAGCGAAACGCATCGGACTCATCAACAAGATCGTGCCCGAAGGGGAAGTCTTAAAACAGGCTGTCGGCCTGGCAAAAAAAATCGGCGCAAAAAGCAAGTGCGCCATTGAAGCCATTTTAAAAGCCATCGAAGAAGGCATGAACGAGCCGCTCTCCATCGGCCTGAGCCGTGAAGCCGAACTCTTTGGAAAAATCTGCCAAACGGCAGATATGCGTGAAGGCATTACCGCCTTCCTTGAAAAACGTCAACCCAAGTTCCAAGACAAATAAAAATTGCCCCTTCAGTCTCTCCCCCGTTTCACGGGGCGGCGGGAAATTTGTTCCCTCCCCTGCACAAAGCGGGGGAGGGCTTTTAAGGTGGGGGTACAATTGGAAGAGAGGGCTTATGGACTTTAATTTCACCGAAGAACAAACAATGCTCCGGGACATGGTTCGAAAATTCGTTGATCAAGAAATTAAACCGCTCGCCCAACAAATCGACAAAGAGCACAATGTCGGTCTCATTCAAGGCATCCTCAAAAAAGCCGCACCGCTTGGACTATTGGGCATCCCCTTCCCCGAGAAATACGGCGGCGCAAACATGGGGGAAATGGGCTATGCGATTTTGATTGAGGAACTTTCGCGCGCCTGTGCATCCACCAGCGTCACCATCGGCGCACATATCGGTTTGGCGGGAACCTCGATTTTGATCGGCGGAAACGAGGCCCAGAAAGAAAAATATCTCAAGCCTTTGGCGACAGGAGAAAAACTCGGGGCCTACGCCTTAACCGAGCCGGGTGCGGGATCGGATGCCGCGAATATCCAACTCTCCGCAAAAGAAGACGGCGATGACTATATTTTAAACGGCACGAAACTTTGGATTACAAACGGCGATATCGCAGACACCATCGTCGTTTACAGTGTGACCAATGCGGAACTTAAAGCACGCGGCGGCATCACCGCCTTTATCGTCGAAGCAGACACACCCGGATTTTCCGCCCATCGCATCGAAGATAAAATGGGCCTGCGCGGTTCCGCCACCGCCGAGTTGGTTTTTCAGGATGTGCGCGTGCCCAAAGAAAATGTACTGGGCCAAGTCGGCATGGGTTTTGTCATCGCCATGGAAACCCTGGATGAATCGCGTCTTTCATTGGCCGCCGCCTGCATCGGTGCGGCAAAAGAAGTCCTGGCCATGTCCGTCGATTTTTCAAAAAAACGTGTCGCCTTTAAACAACCCATTGCCCATTTTCAGGCCATTCAATTCATGATCGCGGACATGACGGCTGAAATTTTTCAGATGGAATCCATCGTTTACCGCACGGCCTGGATGTATGACCAGGGTAAAAAAATTCCAAGAGAGGGTGCAATTTGTAAACTGTTCTGTTCCGAAGCACTGGACCGCATTGTGGATAAAGCCGTCCAGATTCACGGCGGAAACGGCTTTATGGGCGAACACCCCATCGAACGCTTTTACCGCGATTCGCGCGTCAACCGAATCTTTGAAGGCACGAGCGAAATCCAACGCATGGTTATCGCAGAAGATGTCCTGAAAAAAGGGAGTTATTAATGAAGATTGCCGTTTGTATCAAACAAGTGCCCGCAACGGAGTCCAAAATCAAACCCGCCGCCGACGGCAAGGATATCGACCGCACCGGCCTCTCTTTTGTCGTCAACCCCTACGATGAATTCGGTGTTGAAGAAGCCCTCAAAATTAAAGAACAGTTGGGAGAAGGACGCATCACGGTCATCAGCATCGGCTCCGATAAAACCGCAGAAGCACTGCGCACCTGTCTTGCCGTCGGCGCGGATCAAGCCATTCACATTAAAGACGCGGCCTTGGAAGGCAGTGATGCCCATGCCCTTGCGCGTGTGCTGACTGCGGCACTTCAAAGAGAAAACCTTGACATCATTTTTTTTGGTAAACAGGCCATTGATGATGACAGCGGCGCCGTGGGTATTTATGTTGCGGAAATGATGAACTTGCCTCACGTCTCAGCCATCAACAAGCTTGAAATTTTATCGGACGAAAATCGAGCCGTCGCCCATCGACAAATTGAAGGGGGCACAGAAATTATTGAGGTCAGCCTGCCTGCGGTCTTCACCTGTCAAAAAGAACTCAACGAACCGCGCTATGCCTCTCTGCCCGGCATTATGAAAGCAAAACAAAAACCGCTGAGCGTACTCAGCCTCGCTGATTTGGAGATCGCCCCCGACTCAGTCGGCTTGGACAATGCCGTGATCACGCTCGACCAACTCAGCCCGCCCCCGACCCGAACAGCAGGCACGCCGCTTGAAGGCAATGCGGAAGAAGCGGTTTCGGAATTGGTTCGACTGCTCCGTGAAGAAGCTAAAGTTTTATAGGCATCGTTAATCGGGATCAAAGACACGTTTTTCAAACTGAAAATCACGAGGGGATTTTATGGGGCATATTCTGGTCTTCGCAGAACAACGAGATGGAAAATTAAAAAGGGTTGCATTGGAAGCATTGGGTGCGGCCCGGCAATTGGCGGCGGACGCACAAGTCCTGGCGATCCTCATCGGTGAACATACGGCGGCACTCACGCAAACACTCACTGCAAGAGGCGCGGACAAGGTTTATCTCATCGACGACGCCGGATTTTCTCATTATTCTTCAGAAGGCTACGGCAGAGCCGTGGCGGACATTGCAAAAAAAGAAGAAGCCACACTCATCTTAATGGGTGCGACGGCCCTGGGCAAAGACCTCGGCCCGAAGGTTGCGGCTAAACTCGGCGGTCCTTTTGCGGGAGACTGCATCGCACTCGAAACCGATTCGGAAGGAAAAATCACCGCCACACGCCCGATGTACGGCGGAAAAATCATTTCGACCGTAAAGTGCCGAACGGCAACATATCAAGTCGCCACCTTGCGGCCCAATGTTTTTCCCGTGAATGATCCGGACGATACAAAAGAAAGCCTTGTCGAAAATATCGCACCGTTGCCGGATCTTTCATCCGTAAAAGCCGTCATCAAAGAAGTGCTTGCCAGCGCAAATACGAAGGTCGAACTGACCGAAGCCGACATCATTGTCTCCGGCGGACGCGGCCTGAAGGCTCCGGAAAATTTTTCGATCATCGAAGCCTTGGCGGATGCCCTGGGCGCCGCGGTCGGCGCCTCACGTGCCGCGGTGGACGCAGGCTGGAAACCGCACAGTTACCAGGTGGGTTTGACGGGTAAAACGGTCTCGCCTTCCCTGTATATCGCCTGCGGTGTTTCGGGCGCGATCCAACATCAGGCAGGCATGTCTTCTTCAAAATACATCGTAGCAATCAACAAAGATCCCAATGCCCCTATTTTTAAGATCGCCAATTACGGCATCGTCGGCGATCTTTTTGAAATTGTGCCTTTGTTGACAGAAGCGGTCAAAAAAATCAAAAATGAGTGAATTACGTGTAATGTTTAGGACATTATATGTCTGATAAGTTTGACGTTGCCATCGTCGGTGCCGGGCCTTCAGGTGCCGCCGCCGCCCTTACCCTGGCAAAGGCCGGATTATCTGTTGTCGTTTTTGAACGCGGGGAATTTCCCGGTTCAAAAAACATGTTCGGGGGTGTACTCTACACCCCGATTCTTGACAAACTCGTGCCCGGTTTTTGGGAAGAAGCACCGCTGGAACGTCACATCGTCAAACGCCGTTTTGGGCTTTTTTCCGAATCTTCAGAAGCAGCCTTTGAATTTCGCTGCGAGGATTTCAATCAAAAACCGCCCTTCAATCAAAGTTTCTCGGCCCTGCGGGCGCAATTTGACCCCTGGCTCGCCAAAAAAGCAAAAGAAGCCGGTGCGCTGATCATCCCGGAAACCGTTGTGGACGACCTGCTTTGGAAAGACGGGAAAGTCATCGGCGTCAAGGCACGGCGCGAAGGCGGCGAAATCGAAGCCGACGTGGTGATCGCCGCCGACGGGGTCAATTCCTTTTTGGCGAAAAAAAGCGGCCTGCGCAAAGACTTTAGCTGGAACGTTTTAGCCGTCGCCGCCAAAGAAATCATCGCGCTACCCAGAGGAACAATTGAAGACCGCTTCGGGCTTGAGGGCAATGAAGGGGTGGCGGTAGAATGTTTTGGCGATGTTGTGGCCGGAACCGTCGGTGCGGGATTTATTTATACCAATCGGGAAACCCTCTCGGTCGGTGTCGCCTGCTCGATCAATGCCTTTATCGACAAAAAAATCGTCCCCAACGACCTGCTTGAACGTTTTAAAAATCATCCCAGCATCCGTCGGCTCATCCGGGGCGGCAAGACCCTCGAATATGCCGGACACATGATTCCCGAAGGCGGCTATAAACAAGTGCCGGAAGTCATCGCAGACGGCCTCTTACTCGTGGGCGATGCGGCGCACTTGGTGAACGCCTCCTTTTATCACGAAGGCACAAACCTCGCGATGGCCTCAGGACTCTTTGCAGCGGAAACGATTATTGAAGCGAAAAAAAAGGACGACTTTTCACGGAACGGCCTCAAAGCGTATTTTCAAAAGCTTGAGGAGAGTTTTGTCTTAAAAGATCTCAAAAAATATCGACAGGTCGAGGTTTGGGCGCATAAAAATAACAAGTTCTTCAAAGAATATCCCGATCTGATGTTAGAGGTCTTAAAAGACTATTTCACGGTTTCGGAAACGCCCAAGGCCCACATCCAACAAGCTATTGTCAAAAAACTCCGCACCCGATTGAAACCTTTACGCACCCTCGTTGAACTGAACCAATTCAGAAAGAGCTTCTTTTCTTCTTAAGGAAGTTCTTATTCAGCCCGGCCGGCTTTAAACCCCATCCAACAAGATTCCCTCTTTTGTAATTCATTCCAGATCATTTCCAATGCAAACCTGATTTCGCCCACTGTCCTTGGCGAGATAAAGGGCATCGTCCGCCATTTTGATCAACGCGAAAGGATCACCCAGCTCCCCATGAAATCCAGCAACGCCCAAACTGAGTGTAATTTTTAAAGGCGTTTTTCCGCTCTGAAACGCATGAGATTCCGTACGTTTTCTGATGCGTTCCGCCATCTCAATCATCTCATCCAACTTTGTATTCGGGGCGATAATAATGAACTCTTCCCCGCCGTAACGTGCCGGGAAATCGATTTTTCGAATGCTTTTCCGCACAATGGCCGCGACTTCCTTTAATACGCTGTCTCCCTGTAAATGGCCATAAGTGTCATTGACGGATTTAAAATGATCGATGTCCATCAGTATGATGCACAGGTCCAACTTAAAACGTTTCGCACGCTCAAACTCCTTTTCAAAAATCTCCAGGAAATACCGCTTGTTATAGAGTTTCGTCAGTCCATCAGTAATCGCCAGTTCCTTTGTTTCCGCATACAGGAGCATCAATTGAAACACCATCGAAAAATCCTGTGCGAGTAGCCGAATAATGTCTTCAGATTTTTGCTGAAACGCCTCTTGTTTCGTAGAAAAAAAAGCGAGATGACCGATACAGTCATTATGAATATCCAAGGGCACGATCAATTCGGAACATATTTTCTCTGTTACGCGCTCATCGGTTTTTTCGCTCCCGCTGAAAAATACCGGTTCGGTCCCTTCTTTTTTGTCACTCGCTCCAATACGCATGAACAAATTTTTGATCGATTTGTCCAATATTTTTTTAGACAAAGGCTGCTTTAAATCCACATAATATTTTTGGCCGCGGCTGTCGGAAAGACAGAGGCAAAGACAGGAATATTCGATGAGGCTGCTCACCAGTGCGCTAAACGCGCTTAAAAGATCGTCCTGCACATGAATAAAATTAGCCAATTGCCGCGCCTCGCCGGAAAGTGTGGACTCAAAAAGCAATTTATCCAGCAAATGATTCACATTGGACCGGATGGATTGCCAGTCCGTGCTTTTTTTAGAAGGGGTTTTATCTTTTATATCCGCTCCCGGCTTGCTTATCGTTTTTTTCAAAAGCAGGGTAATCGTTTTTTTTAAGTCGCTTAAATCCGAATTTTTGACGATGTATTGATCGGCACCGGCGCGAATGCCCCAAAAACGATCCTGCGGCTGATCGAGACTGGTCAGTAAAATGATGGGAATATGGGCTGTTTTTTTGTCATTTTTGAGCAGTCGGCAAAGCTGATAGCCATTCAATTCCGGCATCATGATATCCGAGATAATCAGATCCGGTTGATCCGCAAAAGCACGGCTCACGCCCTCCAAGCCGTCCGCCGCATTCAATACCTCAAAACCCATTTTTTCCAAAGAAATTTGCAGCATCAACAATTGCGTCTGGCTGTCGTCAATTAACAAAATACGCTTCTTAGACTGCATCAGTATCTTCCTTTCATCTTCCTTAAAGTGGGGCAATCGGATCAACCAGTCCTTGCCGGGGAACAATCTGATTCATCTCTGATAAAAACCGTTTCCGAGGGCTTGTCTCCTTTATTTTCTGCCTATTTTAAATCTGAAAAGTTCATCTGCCCCGCCACTGGCCTCCACACGCTCAGCTTATCAACAATATCCTCAATCGGAATTATCTCATGTAAATACCCTCTACCTCAAGACTTATTCAGGGCTTCCTAAAATTTTAAAATACGGAAGGTGGCGATTGAGGATTAGCCTCTATTTAAGGCCCTGCCGTGAAACAAACCGTAAAGCACCGGCAGCACCAGCAAGGTCAGTGCAGTGGAAGATAAAATCCCTCCAATCACCACTGTCGCCAAGGGCCGCTGCACCTCCGCACCCCGGCCCACCGCAAGCGCCATCGGGACAAATCCCAGTGAAGCCACAAGCGCAGTCATCAACACGGGGCGCAGCCGCGTCAAGGCCCCTTCAACAACAGCCTCCTGCAAGCTTGCGCCCTTTTCCCGCAACTTGTTGATGAAGGTCACCAGCACCAAGCCATTCAAGACCGCCACACCGGAAAGCGCGATAAAACCGACAGCAGCGGAAATAGACAGAGGAATGCCCCGCAGCCAAAGCGCGGCGATGCCGCCGGTCAACGCGAGCGGTACGCCCGTAAAAACCAACAGACTGTCTTTAAACGAACCGAAGGTCACAAACAAAAGCATGAAAATCAATATCAGCGCAAGCGGCACAACCAACTTCAAACGGTTTCCTGCGGAGATCAACTGCTCAAATTGTCCGCCCCAAGTCGTCCAATATCCCGCAGGCACAATAACTTCGGCCCGAATCGCCTGCCGGGCCGCGTTCACAAAAGAACCCAAATCCCGATCCCGAACATTGGCCGTCACAACGATCCGGCGTTTGCCGTTTTCCCGGCTCACCTGATTCGGCCCCGTCGCAAGGTGGAAATCCGCCACCATCCCCAAAGGGATATGCGTAAATCTCATCTCCGCGGACGCCCCGCTTAAAAACCGCGCGCTACGGACCTCCTCTGCCGCAGGCGGCAAAGGAATCGGAATCCGCTCTAAAAGATCCATGCGTTCCCGGACGGCATCGGGCAAACGCACAATCAATTGGAACTGGCGATCGCCCTCGTAGATCTGACCGGCCGACTTTCCGCCGATGGCGATTTGAATGGCTTCCTGTACCGTGGCGCGATCCAGTCCGTAGCGCGCCAATTCGCGGTAATTCATTTGAACGGTCAATAAAGGAAGACCTGTCACCCGCTCCACTTCAACATCCGATGCACCTTCAATCCTGCGCATCACCTCGGCAATCGCCTCGCCGGTTTCCAACAATACCGCCATGTCATCGCCAAAAATCTTTACCGCAACATCGCTGCGCACACCGGAGAGCAACTCGTTAAAGCGCATTTGAATGGGTTGGATAAATTCATATCTATTGCCCGGAACGGTTTCCGCTGCGGCCTCAAGCGCCTTAACCAAGTCGCCTTTTGTCCGCTTGGGATCGGGCCATTCCGCGCGCGGTTTCATGATGATAAAGTTATCCGCCACGCTCGGTGGCATGGGATCGGTCGCAATATCCGCCGTGCCGATTTTTGCAAAGACGGTTTCTACTTCAGGAAAGGCTTTGAGCCGATCTTCCAGGACGTGCTGCATTTCGACCGCTTGACTTAAGCTGGTGCCGGGAATGCGCAGGGCATGCATGGCGATATCGCCCTCGTCCAAACCGGGAATAAATTCCCGGCCCATTTGCGTAGAAAGCAGAACAGCAAAAATCATAAGAAAACCTGCAACAACAAGAGATAAAGTACGCTGCCTCAAACAAAACCTTAACATGGGCGAGTAAGCACGCTTCGCCCAAAGCATCAAAAAATTTTCACGCTCGGAGATCGGTCCCGACAAAAAATGCGCCACGGCCGCCGGGACAAAGGTGACGGAAAGAATCATCGCGGCAAAGAGCGCCGTGATGACGGTAAACGCCATCGGAATGAACATTTTGCCCTCCACGCCGCTTAAGGTCAAAATGGGGAGATAAACAATCATGATAATCAATTCCCCAAAAAGCGTCGCCTTTCGCACTTCTTTCGATCCCTCAAAAACAACCTTGAAGCGCTCCGCGCGCGTGAGCAGACGGCCCAGACGTTTTTGTTCTTCCGCCAAACGCCGCACACAGTTTTCGACGATAATGACCGCCCCGTCCACAATGATGCCGAAATCCAAGGCCCCCAGGCTCATGAGGTTCGCGCTGACGCCGTAGCTCACCATGCCGGTAAAGGTCATCAACATCGAAAGCGGAATGACAAGCGCAGTAATCAGGGCTGCCCTTAGGTTGCCCAAAAAAAGAAAAAGCACGGCAATCACAAACAAGGCGCCTTCCACCAGGTTTTTTTGGACGGTTCGGATGGTTGCCTCTACAAGCGTCGTGCGATCATAAACCGTTTTGGCCGCAACACCTGCGGGCAGCGTGCGATTGATCTCCAGCATTTTTTCGGCAACCCGCTTTGAGACGGCTCGGCTGTTTTCACCCATCAACATAAAAACTGTGCCGAGTACCACCTCCTTTCCGTCCCGCGTGGCTGCGCCTGTGCGCAATTCTTTTCCGAGCAGCACTTCGGCCACATCCTTAATGCGGATCGGGATGCCGCCTTCATGAGACAAGACGATTTCACGAATATCCGCAATATCCGCCACTTGGCCCGGGGCCCGGATCAAGTATTGCTCACCCTGATGTTCGATGTAGCCCGCGCCGACATTTGCGTTATTTTGTGAAAGCGCACGCATCACGTCCTGGAAACTCAAACCGTAGGCAATGAGTTTTTCGGGGTGCGGTGTGACATGGTATTGTTTTTCATAACCGCCGATGGTATTGACATCCGTGACGCCGGGTACGGTCATTAATTGGGGCTTGACATTCCAATCCTGAATTGTTCTTAAATCCGTGGTCGTGTAAGGTTGGCCATCGGCTTTAAGCGCGCCTTCCTCGGCTTCAACCGTCCACATAAAAATTTCTCCCAGCCCGGTGGCAATCGGGCCCATTGCGGGTTCGATGTCAGGCGGCAGCTTGCCTTTCACCTCTTGAATGCGCTCGCCGACCAACTGCCGGGCAAAGTAGATATCGGTACCGTCTTCAAAAACAACTGTGACCTGTGAAAGCCCGTAACGGGAAATCGAACGGGTTTGGCGCAATTTGGGCAAGCCGGCCATTATTGTTTCGATGGGGAAGGTAATGCGTTGTTCCGTTTCAAACGGTGAAAATCCCGGCGCTTCCGTATTGATCTGCACCTGAATATTCGTAATATCCGGCACGGCATCAATCGGAAGCCGCTGATAATTATAAATTCCCAAGAGCGAGACGCCGACTGTAAAGAAAAAGATGAGCCAGCGTTGTCGGATTGAAAAGTTTAGAATACCTTCCAACATCCTTCAACCCTCCTATCTAGGAATCCCTGAGTCAATCATGAATTGTTTTTTCTAGTATCCCGCTTTTACCTTGCAAACCTTGAAAACAGGCTTGCCATTCCCCGCAATTTGCGCCTTAGATCGAAACATTTTTCCTCCCGAAAATTCAATCCAGCGATTCCTCAGTGATCGTGCGAGGCGCCGGCTTTCTCCAAATCGGCTTTTAGAATAAAGCTGTTGCGCGAGACATATTCTTCTCCCGGCAAAAGCCCCGAACGCACTTCCACCCATGATCCGTCGCGCCGACCCAATTCCAGTGGACGCACTTCAAAATCATCGCCGTATTTTACGAAGACCACCTGCCAATCTCGAAAAGCCTGAATGGCAGTGAGCGGGATCGCAATGGGCACCTCACGGGCCGTCCGGACTAAATCCACACTCACAAACAAACCCGGCCGCCACAAACCCTTTTCATTGGACAGATGGATGTGGGCTTTGATGGAACGCGTTCTTTGATCGACCTTTGCATCCATGTAAACAATCTTTCCGGATGATTCCAGCCCGAGCGCCTCATTCTTCACAGTCACGGCCTGATCGAGCCGGACGGCATTCAAATATTTTTCATAAACCGTAATCTCGCCCCAAAGACTGGAAAGATCCGCAATAACAAAAAGGGTAGAAGATTTTTCCACTGCCTCGCCCAAAGCAAGATGTTTTTCGATAATCGTGCCGTCCATGGGCGCTCGGAGCACATAACGCGTCAGGGCTTTCTGTGCAAAAGGAGCTCTCACTTTCCGGTTTTGCACCCGGCCTTCGGGTTCGACAGCTAAAAGCCTTAGTTCCTCCGGCATTATACCGAGCGCCGTCAGTTTTTGTTCTTTGACTTGCCGGATAAGTTCGGCTTCTTCCAAGGCATGATAGCTGCGTAAATATTCTTCTTCAGCCGATATTTTTTTCTTCCGGAGATTTTCCTCTCGCAGAAAGGAGGCTTGTGCAAATTCGAGTCGATGCACGGACTCAATGTATTCGCTACGCGCTTCGGCCAATTCCCGACTGTTGAAGACAGCCAGCACATCCCCTTTTTTTACGCGATCTCCACGGTTTTTCAGCACTTCGGTCGCAAGCCCTGAAACACGGGGCACAACATGCACCAAGCGGTTGCGGTTAAATGCGATTTCCCCCGGAAAACGAATCACGCTGTTGATGATGTGCGGCCCGGCTTTCAGGGTTTCAATTTTTGCGCGCTTCACCGCTTCCGGGACAAGCGTAACGCGGCCTTCTACGCTATTGTGCGTCCAACGATAATTTTTTCCCTGCCATTGCAGACTGATATTCATCTCAAAAGAATGCGGCTCTTCAACGATTCGATCACCGAGTAAATAATCCCCTTCGGGTTTAAAATGAATTTCATCGACCCGGCCGCCCAATCGGTGCAGGCTGATCATTAAATCCACTTCGCTCAGCGACACGGGCTTTCCCTTATGAACGGGATAAACTCTGAATTGCGGGGCGACGCCTTGTTCATAGATGCTGACTTCAAGTTCGAAATGGTCTGTTTTAAACAGATTCCCCCGGTGCGGGCCTTTCGGCAACTCTTCATGAACATGTTTGTCTTCACCGGAATGTGTGTGATCGGAGAAATTTCCAGCCGGAGAACAGCCCCAGATCAGGAAGAGGCCTGCCGTCAAAAAAACCGCTCGGCCTGTTTTTGGGCTCCGTTTTTCTTGCGATACTTTACTTTTCACGGGAATTTTTGTCTTGAAAAAACTATTCATAACTTAATCCGGGATTCCTTCAATATTACAAGTCGACAAGCGCATACGGATCATCGCGCAGGGTCTGGATGTATTGAATTGAATGTACGTGTTCAGGTGTTAAAGGGATTAAATCAGAAGAATGGTGCTGCAAAGGGCGCACAGGGTCTGTTCGGATTGAAAAAAAGCCCTGTGTTTGAGTGGTGCGGGTCTTTTAAGGCGCGCCGGCGGAACACCGGTTTCCCTTGTGAAATCCGGTGCGGCCGGGATGAAGGCCGCCGGGTTCAGGCGCTTCGCTTTGTAGACGGGTAAATCAATAATGTGATCCGTATGAGCAAAATCGCCCGGTGTCAGTGCGGAAATCAATTGATCCGGCACATCATGTTCATGTGCATGATTTTGTGTTATTTCATATGGATGATGAGGACTCGAATGAGAGAAAACAATTTGAATGCGGTTTATTTTATGATTCACAAATACCTCATGCCCCTTGTGAACCATCAACAAGGAGGCAGGAAGCGCAAACGAAGTTCCGGTCGATGAGAAAAAAAAGACAAACAAGGAAAAAAGAGCGATATGATGTTGCTTTCGCTTCATGATGAGATTTCTTAGATAAACCGACCCCTGTTTGCCCGCTTTATATCACAATTATCTATATATCTCAATCACCCAAGAACACCCAAATTCCGCGATCGCGGAATTTGAAACCGCCGATTCGCCATGAAAACCACGCTCAATATTAATGACACGGTCATGGCAGAGCTTAAACGCGAGGCCGTTCGCCAGCAACGCACTCTGCCTGAGATGGTCGAAATGGCATTGCGCATGCTATTGAGAAACCAGAAAAAAAAGCCGCTTCCGCCACTTCCATCATTTTCCATCTGTACACGGGATACTGATTTTCACCGCTTTTCTTTTCTTGAGATTGTTGATCCTGTTCGTCTTTAATACTTCGGCCTTAATGAACACGCCCTGACATTTAAAACTGAGGCCGCATTCGGAGCTATTTCTGCTATGTATATCGCCTGCCTCTGCTATTTACTCAGGATAATTATAGACAGGCAAATCAATCACTAACCCGCAGGCTTTAACGCCCCTTTCAGCGACGCGACAAAAGCACTCAAATCAGACAGATAATTCGGGTTTTCGGCCGCCGTCCCGATTATTTTAACCAAGGCACTGCCGACAATCACCCCGTCGGCGGCTTGCCCGAGATCCTTGGCATCTTCCGGTGAAGCAATGCCAAAACCTGCGACAACAGGGCGATCCGTGTGCGTTTTGAGATGGGTAATGCGTTCACAAATTTCGGCCTTCCCGGAGAGCTTGGAACCTGTCACACCCGTAAGCGGCACATAATAAACAAAGCCGCTTCCTGCCTTTAGAATTTTTTTGAGCCGTTCATCCGGTGTGGTCGGCGCAACCAGAAAAATCATGTCGATCAATTCCCGTCGGGCCAAGGGCAAAAAACCGCCTGCTTCTTCCGGCGGCAAATCCGGCACAATCAAAGCATTCACTCCCACGCGGCGGGCCTCCTTAAAAAATTCAGGTAAACCATAAGCGAAGATCGGATTACAGTAGGACATGAGAATGAGCGGAACTTTCGTTTGTTTTCTTAAATTTGCCACCAAAGCCAAGATATCTCTTAAAGAAACATTGTATTTTAACGCCCGGTCTGCTGCTTTCTGAATGGTCGGGCCGTCTGCAATCGGATCGGAAAAAGGCACACCGATTTCAATCAAATCCGCGCCCGCGCGATCCACTTCAAGCACAATCTCTTCGGTTGCGGCAAGGGTCGGGTCACCGGCCATCACATAAGCAATCAGCGACTTTTCCCGCATAAGCAGCACATTTTTTAAAGTGGCTTCGATTCGGCCCAACTATACCTCCCCCCCGGTGATTGCCCCGGTCAAGCCCATCAAGGTCGAAACTTGGTTCACATCCTTATCCCCGCGCCCGGACAAATTCAGAATAATCATTTGATCTTTCGACATCGTGGGTGCAACTTTTGCGAGATGGGCCAAAGCATGTGAGGACTCCAAAGCCGGGATAATGCCTTCTGTTTTTGCCAATACATGAAAAGCCGCCAAGGCTTCATCGTCTGTCGCAGAAGCATAGTCGATACGATGATTGTCACGATAATAACTGTGCTCAGGGCCGACCGCCGCATAATCCAAACCGGCAGACACGGAGTGAGTCAAATTGATTTGTCCATTTTCATCTTGCAATAAAAAGGTCATCGTCCCCTGCAAAACACCCACGGAACCTGTCGCAAAACGCGCCGCGTGTTTTCCGGTATCAATACCCAAACCACCCGCTTCAACACCGACCATTCTGACAGAATCCTCTTTAAGAAAGGGATAAAAAAGCCCAATGGCATTGCTGCCGCCGCCCACGCAGGCAATCAAGAGATCGGGCAGACGCCCTTCGGCCCTTAAAATTTGTTGACGAGCCTCCAAGCCGATTACCGATTGAAAATCACGAATCATCATGGGATAGGGATGCGGCCCCAAAACAGATCCCAGAATATAGTGCGTATCGCCGACATTGGCGGTCCAATCGCGCAAGGCCTCACTGATGGCATCTTTTAATGTACAGCTACCCGTATCGACCCCCGTGACTTTTGCCCCCAACATGCGCATGCGCACCACATTCAAGGCTTGGCGCGCCATGTCTTCCGTGCCCATGTAAACTTCGCATTTCAAGCCTGCACGCGCGGCAACGGTTGCAACGGCCACGCCGTGCTGCCCCGCGCCCGTCTCGGCGATGACCCGTTTTTTTCCCATTTCCTTCGTCAGCAAAATCTGGCCGATCGTATTGTTGATTTTATGCGCGCCCGTGTGACAAAGGTCTTCGCGTTTTAAATAAATCTTCGGGCCACCCAAATATGTGCTGAGCCGTTCCGCAAAATAGAGGGAAGTCGGACGTCCCACATAGGTATGGAGATGTTCACGCAGGGTCTTTTTAAAATTGGACTTGCGACGCAGAGATTGATAAACCTGCTCCAACTCCTGCAAGGCGGGCATCAAGGTTTCGGCGACATAACGTCCCCCATAGGGGCCAAAACGTCCTTTTTTATTCGGAAGCTGCAAATTCAGACTCCATTCTCTTTGCTGCGGCAATAAACCGTTTTAACTTCATATGATCTTTTTTCCCTTTTTCCGCCTCAACGCCGCTGCTCACATCGACGCCATAAGGCCGGACCTGCAAAATCGCTTCTTGCACATTTTCGGGTTTCAAACCTCCCGCCAGAATAATATTTCCACGCAAAGCCGCTTTTCGCGCAATCTGCCAATTGAAGGTTATGCCACTCCCGCCGGCCATTTTTTCGTGATAGCTATCGAGTAGATGCGCCCGAACAGGGAGAGTCGAAAGTTGCCGCAAAGAACGTTCATCTTTCACACGCACAACTTGAATGGCGCGATGCGAAAAGCGGCGCAGGGTCTTTTCCGGAAAATCGCCGTGAAACTGAATCAAATGCAAACCGATGCCATGAATAGAATGATGAATCGCCTCTTCGTCGCCTGCGGTAATCACGCCAACGCATGTCACAAAGGGCGGCAACTGTTTAATAATCGAAGACACCGCTTCCGGGGAAATACAACGCGGGCTTTCCGGCGCAAGAATAAACCCCAAGGCATCGGCCCCAAAAGCCACAGCCGCGCGCGCGTCATTCAGGTTTGTGATTCCGCAAATCTTAACGCGCATCAGCTTGCGAACAATGCCTTCATTTTGGCACCGATGTTTTTTGATGCCATAAGGGTTTCCCCGATTAAAACGGCGTGTACACCTGCTTCGGATAAAACTTCAAGCTCTCCCTGTGTACGAATGCCGCTTTCGCTCACCAGTGTGCGGTCTTTGGAAATTGCTTTGCACAAACGAAAGGTCGTTTCAAGCTTCGTTTCAAAGGTGTTTAAATCCCGGTTGTTGATACCGATCACGGGTGCCCATTCGATGATTTTTTCCAGTTCTGCTTCGGTATGGACTTCAATTAAAACATCCAAGGAAAGCTCCCGTGCCAAATCAAAATAGTCCCGGATTTGGGCGGGTTCCAAAAGTGCGACAATCAAAAGAAGCGCATCCGCGCCCCAGGCGCGGGCCTCATAAACCTGGAGTTCATCCAAGATAAAATCTTTTTGTAGCATCGGGAGACCGACCTTGTCACGAATTGCCTTGAGATAAGCGGGCTTGCCTAAAAAATAGTGTTCTTCCGTCAAAACCGAAAGCGCCGAAGCACCGCCCGCCTCGTAAATCTGCGCGATTTCAATCGGGTGGAAGTCGGCCCGAATCACTCCTTTTGAAGGCGAAGCTTTTTTGACCTCGGCGATGAGTGCGGGCAATAGACCCCGGTGATTCATCAAGGCTGCGGCAAAACCACGCGTCGGGCCGATATCCGCGGCTTGCATCCTAAGTTCACGCAGATAATCCCGTCCTTTTCTGGACCGCACATCGCTTCGTTTTCGAGAAACAACTTGATCTAATAAACTCATTTAAGAAAAATATACTCCTACTTATTTGTCATCTCAATGAGTTGATCCAGTTTCGACATTGCCCGACCCGAGTCAATGGATTCTTCCGCCAAAGCAAAACCCTCTTGTAAATTGTCCGCTTTTCCGGCTGCGACAAAGGCAGGTGCCGCATTCATCAGAACCACATCCCGCTTCGCACCCTGCTCCCCGCGCAAGATAGACTGAAGAATCGCAGCGTTCGTCTGCGCATTTCCACCCGTCAAATCCTTGATGTTTCCATTTTCGCGTTGAAAATCTTTCGGTTCAATAAAGTAGGCCGCGACCCGCCCGCTTTTTCCTTCGGAAATGCGACTTTTTCCGGTGACAGTCACTTCATCCAAACCGTCCATGCCATGCACGATAAAACAATGCCGCGAACCCAGCTTCACCAAGACTTGCGCCATCAGATCCGTCAATTCGGGCGCATAAACCCCCAAGACCTGAATCGAGGCGCGCGCAGGATTGGACAGCGGCCCCAAAATATTGAAGATGGAGCGAATACCCGTTTCCCGGCGCGATGCCGCAGCATATTTCATCGCACCGTGAAACAAAGGTGCAAAGAGAAACCCGATGCCGATTTCATTAATGCAAGCTTCGACTTTCTCTGTCGGGATCTCAATTGCGACCCCCAAAGCCTTGAGCACATCAGCACTACCACAGGCACTTGAAACAGAATAATTACCGTGTTTCGCCACGGTGACGCCTACACCCGCGACAACAAAAGCAACGGTCGTGGAGATATTGAAGGTATTGAGATGATCTCCGCCCGTGCCGCAAGTATCGACCACCAAAGGATCATCCACCCTCACTCGAACGGCTTTTTCACGCATGACCCGTGCGGAGCCGGTAATTTCATCCACGGTCTCCCCCTTCATGCGCAAAGCCGTAATATAAGACGCAATTTGAGAGGGTGTGGCTTTGCCCTCCATGATCTCGCGCATCACGTCCTCGGCCTCGACCGCACTCAAATCAACTTGCTCAATTATTTTTTTAATCGCGTCTTTGATCATCGCAGTGTTCCTTTATGCATGGAAAATCAGACAAATCACTGATTTAATTCCACAAAAAATTGGACATGCTCTGTGTGCGTTCAAAAGACCGGTCTCTGCAATCGTAAGAAGCGCCTTGTTTGTCCTTTCCTGATTCGCACGCGTACACCGGTTCATGCATCTGTTCGTCCCGCATCACTTCGTTTAGTGTCGTATTCATCCGGGCCAATGTGATTTCAATGATTCTTTTCTTGGGCATCGCCATCTTCATTTTCCCCTTTTTATTTAAAAAATTCACAGATTCAAAAAATTGTTCAAAAGCGCTTTTCCGGCTTTTGTCAAAATTGATTCCGGATGAAATTGAACGCCCTCAATGGGCAGCCTCTTGTGCCGAATGCCCATAATTTCCCCCGCATCCGTCCAAGACGAAATTTCAAAAACATCCGGTAAGCTTTCTTTTCTCAAAATAAGCGAATGGTAGCGCGTCGCTTCAAAAGGCATCGGGAGTTCATGATAAATCGATTGTTTATCGTGTGAAATCATCGAGGTTTTTCCATGCATCAGACGATCCGCACAAATGACTTCGGCACCGAAGGCTGCTCCAATGGCTTGATGGCCGAGGCAAACCCCCAAGATAGGAATCTTACGCCCTAATTTTTGAATCAGCGCAATGGAAATACCCGCGTTTTCCGGACGGCCCGGCCCCGGCGAAATCAGGATCTTCCGCGGCTGCAGGGCCGCAATTTCTTCGAGCGTGATTTGATCGTTTCTAAAAACAACGATCTCCTGTCCCAACTCCCCCAGGTATTGCACCAAGTTGTAGGTAAAGGAATCGTAATTGTCAATGACAAGCAACATCGTTCTAATTTAAGCCAAACCTTTTTCGGCAAAGACAATGGCCGCCTGCATGGCCTTTGCTTTATTCACCGTTTCTTCGTATTCACGATCCGGGTCGGAATCCGCAACGATGCCGGCTGCGGCCTGGACCGCGGCTTGCCCGCCTTCCACCACAATCGTGCGAATGGTGATACAGGTATCCATATTGCCTTGAAAACTGAAATACCCGACCGCACCCGCATAAAGCGAGCGGCTTTCCGTTTCAAGTTCGTCAATGATTTCCATCGCCCGAATCTTGGGCGCGCCGGTCACCGTGCCCGCCGGGAAACACGCCGCCAAAACATCAAAGGCGTCTTTTCCTTCTTGCAAGTCCCCGCACACATTGGAGACGATGTGCATCACATGAGAATACCGTTCGATCACCATCACTTCGTTGGCCTCGACAGTGCCGTATCGGCAGACCCGCCCCACATCGTTGCGTCCCAGATCAATCAACATGACATGCTCCGCACGTTCTTTCGGGTCAGCCAAAAGTTCGACTTCAAGCGCCCGGTCTTCTTGCTCTGTTTTACCGCGCGGGCGCGTGCCTGCAATGGGACGCGTTTCAACCAGCTCGCCTTCCAAACGCACAAGCACTTCGGGTGAGGTTCCCACCAGACGTGTTTCGCCGATTTCCATGTAAAACATGTACGGGGAAGGGTTGATGCTGCGCAGCGCTCGGTAAACCGTAAAGGCATCGACCGTGAGCGGCACGGAAAAACGCTGCGAAATCTGTACCTGAAAAATGTCTCCGGCCTGAATGTAGTCCTTCGCTTTCAACACACTTTTTTTAAATTGCTCACGGCTCACATTTGAAACAGGGCTTTCACTTGTGCCCTCTTTTGGCGAAAGCTGCGGGGCGACCAGCGGCTGTTTTAAACGGTCAATGAGTTTTTCGATTTTGCAAACCGCATTGTCGTAATTCGTTTTAAGGTCGTCGCCCTCGATAAAGGCATTGCAGACAACTTTAATCCGGTGTTGCACATTATCAAAAATAAGCAGGGTGTCGGTAATCAAAAAAAAGAAATCCGGCGGGGCTTTGGCCGGATGCCGCAGTTGCACCGGCTCGAAAAATCGCACCATGTCATAAGAAAGATAACCCACCGCACCCCCGAAAAAGCGGGGAAGCCCCGCAACATCAACGGGTTTGAATTCGGCAAGCAAATCTCTAAGCACATGCAGCGGTTGCGCGCGCGTCGTCACGGTTTCAGCCCCGTCACGCCGGGTGATCGTTACTTGTGTGCCTTTTCCCTTGATGAGAATGGAAGGATCTGCGCCCAAAAAGGAATAGCGCCCCCATTTTTCACCGCCTTCGACCGATTCAAAGAGAAAAGGGTATTTTCCGTTTCTGATTTTTAAAAAGGCCGAAACCGGGGTTTCGCAATCCGCCACGATCTCACGATAGACGGGAACGAGATTCCCTTCCGTCGCTTTTTT
>Ga0256830_1000116_pt1 | contig 70912 bp, 57 predicted proteins | sample 128326metaG_FD_190537 | JGI IMG/M metagenome (GOLD analysis project Ga0256830, IMG submission 190537) | Hydrothermal vent microbial communities from Lau Basin, Pacific Ocean - 128-326 | ecosystem: Environmental > Aquatic > Marine > Hydrothermal vents | place: Pacific Ocean: Lau Basin | collected... | reverse complement strand
GAAGCTGAAGGGGCGAGCTTTCGGGTACCGCAATCTCGACCGATTCATCCATGCCATCTATTTCCACAAAGGAGGGTTGGACATGCTCCCCGTATCAGCCCGTCCCCACCGGAAACCCTGAAGAGCCTCCTATTTTTGAATATGTATTTCCTGAACCTTAGGACTTGGAAAGATGCTTGTCTTGAAGGGCGTAGCTCGGTCCGTCCGCTTGCGCAAGTCGTCCATGACAATGACATCAAACCAAACGGGGGGCAGCCCCCTGAAGGCGACTCGGCCGAGATGATCCGAAAATGTCTGGATCGAGATACGATAGCCGGGGATCGCAGACCCGATCGGGCGCGGCGGACAGCGAATCAGGACGGCCCGATAAGCGGCCGGTTCTCCAAGGGCATTCAGGATGCGGAGCGCGAGGCGTCCATCCGGCAGGCGGTAGGTCTCACTCCGGTGGCCTTCTTTCAACGTGATCGGGGGGAATCGAAACTCATGATCGTTGTCGTGGATCTGCGGGCCGACTCGGATCGTGATCCGGTAGGTCCCCTGCGGCAGCCGCTCAAAGCGAAAGCGGCCGCCCAGGATCGAGGCGAAGAAGCGAAGCCCGCGGGCCGCTCCGTCGGCTCCACGCAGTTCCACGTTCCCGCGCCCCAAGGCTTCCCGGCCGATCCGAACGAAACCCTCCAGTCCGGCTTTTCCCTCGACGACCTTCCGGTTCCGGATCGGACGGGTGCTGAAGGTCCAGTCGGTCGGATCGATGACAAACATCTCCGTACCTCGACCGCGGCGGGGAACCCAGGCATCGATTTCGGTCCTCCCGCCGGTCTCCGCCCAGAACCCGCCGGGAGGTTTCTCCGATACGAAGACAAGCCTGCCGGGAGGAACCTTCAGCTTGATGCGGGCGGCCGGTTCGAGGGTGATCTCCAAGGGACGAGCCCGATCCCAAACCTGGCCCCGGAGGCGCACGCGCCGCGGAACGAAGCCTTCCTTCGTGACCTGTAGGGCTGCGTCATCCGGGGCGCCGTAGACCGGAACCTCGGCCAAACCGAAGGCATCGGTTCGGACGGTCCAGGGAAGGGCTCTGATCGCAAGGCACGGGCGCACCTCGGCCCCTTCGATGGGTTCGGAGTTCCGCGGATCGACGACCTTCACGAACACTATGGTCGGAGGCGCGAGTTCGAGCAGGCCGAGATCACGGGTTTCATGCGGCCTCAGGTAGACCCTCTGAAGCCGGACCCCCATTCCCTCGACTTCCACGGAGAAGAGCCAACCGCCGGGGGCGATGGGCGAGAGTTCAAAGGCGAATCCTCCGTCGGGGGAGATCGAGCCTTGGATCCTGCGTTCGAGTACCGGCGGTTGTGGTTGACTTAGGGCCCTCAGGCCAAGGAAGAACTTGCCCGGATCGGTATCGGCGATTTCATCCCGCGGGTCCTCCCCCTCGAGCAAGCGGACCGTGCAGGAATCACCATTGGAAGTTTCTAGCCGCCATCGAAGGCCACAGGAGGCTTCAATGGAGCCGCCGCGGAGCCTGATTTCCACAGGGTCGGTCGAGGGTCTCACATATCTCCGGACAGGGACATATCCCTCCGCCTCGCAGACCAACAGGAACAGCCCCTTTTCGTTCTCTGGTTCGATGCGGAAGGTTCCAGGAAGGCGGTCTTCGATCACGGCAGTCTCACGATCGCTCTCCGTGAAGATCCGAAGACGGAATTTGCTCCCCGGCGAAGGTTCAGGGTCAGCGTCTACGTTTCCGAATAGAAGTGGTCTCTTTTCAGTCTTTCCAGGCTCTTTGACAGGAGCCCGAGAAAATGCGCTTGTATCTATCGTTCCATTCTTGATTTTCTTTTCCCCAAGAATCAAAGCATGCTCCCTACCTTCACCCATTCCCTCCGAAAACAGCGAGTACCCAAGGACGATTCCTAGAATGGAAAGAACGAGAAAGAAATAGTTTACTCTCTTCGGTTGCATCCTTTGTTTCTTCACCTCCCCTTGTGAGTGATAGCCATGTTTCCTGCTCTCCTCTCCTCCAGTTTCCTCGAATCCAAAACCTCTCAAGAAATCAGCCCCCTCAATTCCAAGGTTTCGTGATCGGCAAGAATAAGAAAGCTGAACAATGGATGTATTGGCGTGTTCCTTACAACTCGAATTCCTCGATACGGCCGGCAACAAGCTCGAGGATGCGTGGCGAGTCGTTTCGTCTTCGTCGCAGTCCGTAGGTGCCGGGAGGGAGAGGCCCGAGCAAGCAGGCAGGGGGTCTCCTCCCTTGCCAGCGGGAAACCCATGTTTTGTACCCGAAAGCGTTGAATGCCGCCGGATCGCTCTGTTCACCTTTCGCCGCTTTCTTGAACCGCAGCCTGGTTGGAATCCCCGCCATTGTTCCATGAGAGGACGTGAGGAGTCCCCAGGCGGCCTTCGCCGGGGGAGGAGCTGTCAGGGTCTCTCCGGGATCGAGGCGGCCGCAGAATGGAGCAGCTCCCGGCCGATGGAGCAGAAAAACCAAGCGGCTGCCTTTCGGGAGTCCCAGGCGGAATCGCCCCTTTTCATCCAGCAAGGCCGCGCCGCCTGTCCTTGCGAGATGCCATCCTTCCTTTCCCCCGCCCTTGTTGATCCCTTCACCGCCGACCACTCGGAACTCGAGCCAAGTACCCGCTGGGGGCTCCTGGACAATGAGTTCCGCTGGCGAACCCCTCGGTGGAGTCGATTTCCCTACTTCGCCCTCCCATGTAACCGGGGGGTAGGCTGGGCCGAAGAAGTTGAAGGACATCATGTCTTTCAACAAGGGAATCGGGACGGCCAACCGTCCGTGAGGATCGGGAGCGATGGGGAGGGAAGCCGCAAGCGGATGCGGGACACTCGGTGTGAACAGGCGATTGCTCCCGCTCCCATCGAAACCACACAGGGAATAGTAGGCACCCTCACCTCCGGGCAGTCCGGAAATCATTCGCCGGTGGGGAGTGATTTCCCCCGGACGGCACAGATCGAACATGAATCCGTCGGGGCTCCAATAGTCCAGTTTGGTCAGGTAGAGCCCGGAACGGATCTTCAAATCTGAGTAAAGCAATCGTTTCTCAAGAGAAAGAGAACGAAAGACGGACTCATTTTTATAGGCTCGGGCCGCTTGCAGCAGGGTTTCCGGAACCTGGAAGGTCCCTTCGACGAACCGTGGATGGCTCGAAGGACGGCCGGGGGCACGGAGGAAGTTTGTAAAGATCCGGCGGCCGGTTTCAGAGAAGGGGATCTCGATCTTCCGTATTTCGTCGGGCTCAAGAATCGCCTTCCCGCGCGACGAAGCAAGGTTTTGACTCTTGGGCCTGCACCCCCAGGCGAGAATAAGAATCCGGCCGCCCTTATAACCGCTCGCCGGCAGCGCGATCCTCCCTCCGCTATCGGTCCAACCGTAGAACCACCTCGCCCTGGTTCCAAAGTCCGGCCACCCTTTTCCGCGCTGCAGGTAGATCTCGGCGTTCTCGATAGGTGCCCCTTCCTTCGTCTTGACTTCGAGGGCGGCGAGTTCAGGGAGTGCAAGGGCGAGCATTCCAATTTCTTTGCTCGGCAGGCTCGCCGGGGCCTCGATGTAGGCCGGCCCGGCTTCGGTTTCGAAACAGAGCCGTCCGCCGAGATGTTCGACGAAAGGCAACTCGAAGAGAGCGCCTCCCTCCTCCTCTCTCAGGAGCTTGGCCGGAGGTAACAGCCCCTCTCCGAACAAGGGGCCGGCGTCCGGCATGAAACGCATGCTTCTCGGAGGCTTTCCCCTACCGGCCCGCACCAGGAGGGAGGTCTTGATGATGGAACGGTGAAATAAGGACGGCCGGCATCGGCTGCCGGCTTCGGCCGGACCGATGAGAAGGGGATCAAGGAGGACGGTTCGGTTGCGGTCAACCCCAGTAAGGAGGTACTCGTAGCCTGTTTCCAGCTCCACGCGTTCGGGGGAAAGCACTCGGATCTGTTTATTGGAATCCAGCCCGTGAAGCCTACGGATCTTGAATTCCTCGACCCATGACGAGTGAAGTTCAAGCTCCATCGTTGAAAACAGGCGTCATGTCATCTTTACACAACTGGTGGGGTGTACCCCCCATCAGCGCAGTTAAACCAATTGCATGTGAAACCACCTTCGCAGTCTTCATCATCAAAACTATTCTCACATCTGAATTGATTTTGGTGGTCTGGAGTTCCACAGGTAAAGTTTACTGTGCATTCAAAGTCATCTAAAACCCCTCCAGTACACTTGAAGTCGTTATTACAGTCATGGGTACCGCAGTCGTCACCATCAGAATATTGATTGAATGGAGGGCATGGGTCAAAAAATTGCTGATCTTGCGCACAAATAAACTCGCTCAAACCATGAATCGTATTCTTCATTTTAGAACGGGACCACGGAAACAAGAAAAAAGCGGACCCGAGCCCTACCCCGCGTATCAGATCTCGGCGAGCGATCGGCAAGAATTGATTCCTTTGTTCCGGATGAGGCTTTGGATCATCTTTTTTTTTGGACATTTTAAACCTCCCTTGGACGGTGTCTCGAGTTCTGTGTCTGATTGCCTTCCATCAATAAGAGAGGGGGGGGGGGAAGGATTTTCCTGATTTTTTTTGCAACTTCTTTAAGATGGTTTCTCAAGTCTCTTGGTGACATAGAGATACGGGTGGCGGCTTCTTTGATCGAGGAGGAAGCGAGGAGGGCCGCCAGCACCCTTCGTTGGGTCTTGGTCAAAGCTAGGCTCCGCCCGGCGATCTTGGGGTCCGCAACCCCGGCACGAACAGAAGTGAAGAACTCGGCTAGGATCGACTCGGCGACGGCCGATCCCTGGAGCCGGAGGACAACCTGGGTGAAGGTGCCACCTGAATCTTTCGCTGGAATCCACTCAGCACCCCCCGCTGCCTCGAGACTCCGAAGGCGCCGACGCCGGGACTCGGAGCGCCGGAGATTGTTTTGGAAGACTGCCGAGAGCCAGGCCTCGAGACGTTCGGGAAGCCGGTTTTCCCGCCAGCGGGATAGGAAGCGGTCTTCCGTGGCGAACAAAGCTTCCAGGACGGGGACTGTGTGTCGAGTGCAAGCCCGTATGCGGGCATCCCATTCGAGGTACCGCGAGACAGGGTCTTTAGCATTCGCTCGTCGCATCGGGCGGAACCCTTGGGCGAAGGATTGGGAGTGGCAGGAAGCCCGGAAGCCCGGCCCTTCGGGCCGACAAGACAAGAATGACAAGCCGGGGCTTCGCCTGGGCGGCTCCGCGGTTGGGTGTTCCGACCTTCCCGTGCGAAGGGGATTCCACCACGCTGGAGGGCCGCCGGCAAGCCCCGCTCCCCTCAGGGTGAGGGGGAGCCGGCGCCGGGCCCCTCGGTCAGGATCAGGGGAGGGGGCCGCGCCCCTGATACCGCAGGTCGTCGAGTGACGGCTGCGCCCTTCGGGGTCAGGAATCCCGGATCCCGCGAAGGAGGCGGAGGGAAAAGTCGTCGAAGGCGCTGCGCGCGTCGCCGGGGACGATCAACCCCACCGCGCCTCGAAGACGGGAGGAGGCATCTCGGGAGAAGGAGCGGAGGGGGGAGGGTGCGCCTTGGGAACGGGAGAGGGCGGACCCTCCCTTCTCGTCGCGGCGGAGGAGAAGACGGCCGTCGAAGAAGATCTCGACCCGCGAGGCTCCCTGCACGACGCGGAGCCGGTGCCAGGACTCGGGGTCGGCGGCGACCCGGACGCTCCGGAGGACTCTTCGGGTCTTCCCGTCCCCCTCGACGAGGCGGAGGTCCCCCCGGAGCGGATCCCAGATCGCCGCGCGATGGAGGAAGGGACCCCGATACCGCCAGACCAGGCCTCCACCCTGCGCGCCGCGGCCGTCGACGACCCGGATCCGGCACGCGATCTCCGCGAAGGCGGGCTCGGGGCCTTCCCGGAGGCAGAGGCTCGCGACATCTCCGAAGTTGGGGTTCGAAAGGAGGACGAAGGCGTGGCCGCGGCCCCCGCGGACCAGCGCCCAGCCCGAGGGGCGGACGGCCGCGCCCTCCTCGACCGGCGCCCAGGACGGGGGGAGTCCGGCCGTCTGCTCCCCCCTCTCGAAGTCGTCCAGGAGGAGGAGTCCGGCCTCCGCCGCGCAGCACGGGAGGAGGGCCAGGAGTCCCCCGAGGAAGGCCGTCAGGGCTCGAGCGCGAGTTCGATCCAGTGCGAGACGAACCAGGACCGCAGGCCCTTTCCCCGAGAGCCGTCCCCGAGGAAGCACTGGATCGCCGCCCGGCCCCCCGCCTCGAGGGGCAGTTCGATCGGCGCCGATCCGTCGGGAAGGCGTCGCTTGTCCCTCGCCCTCCCCGGATGACGGGGCGAGCGGAGATCCCGCCTGAAGACCAGGGTCCAGATTCCGTCCTTCCATTCCGCTTCCGCCTCGGGCTTCGGACCGACGACCTCCGAACGGCCCTCGTCGATCCGGCCGTCGAGGACTCCTTCCCAGTCCCGATCGTAGCGCGGTCGCGCCGAGAGGACCTTGCCGTCGGCCCGCCACCACCAACCCGGACCGAAGATCGAGAAGCGCCTCCGGGGGAACCGGGCCTCGACGAAGAGGACCGACTTGGAACTCAGCCCCGGTTGCAGGCCCGCGCGGTCGAAGGCGCCGGGGCCGCGGTCCGGCCTCTCGTCCTTCCAGCGCAGGCGGAAAGCGATCCTCGTCCCGTCATGGACGGCGCGAAGGCGCGGGGTCGGGGTCCGCCCCCCCAGGGCCGCATCGAGGGGCGTGAGCGTGACCGGGCTCTCCTCCGCCTTCTCCCAGGCCCGGTCGTCCGGCCCGGCCGGAAGGACGGAAACGCGGGCGACCTTGACGGAGGTCGCCTCGAAGCCCGATCGGAAGCGCGGGATCCTCCGGCCGTCCGGTCCGGCGGCGACCTCCCCGCCCCCCTCGGGGACGAAGGAGCGGACGTAGGCGACGAGATCCCAGAGTTCCGCGTCGGGAACGGCCTTCCGATCGAAGGCGGGCATCGCCGCATAGGGGATGCCCGCCCGGATCCTCGTGCCGAGATCCTCGAAATCGGCTCCGCCCTTGAAGACCCCCTTCGTGAAGTTCCGGGGCCGGATCGGCAGGCCGACCGCGTCCCGGAACGGAAGCCCGTCCTTCCCCTTCCCGTCCGCCCCGTGGCAGAGGGCGCAGTTCCGCTCGAAGAGGACCTTGCCCTTCTCGAGATCGAAGTCCGTCCGGTCGAGGGGAGGGAGCCGCACGGGCGCGCCCGGGACGAGTTCGGCCTCGGCCTTCTTCGCGGCCTCCTCGACCGGGAGCGAAGCGGCGGAACGGAGCAGTTCGGCACGGCCGGCCCGGGCGAGGTTCAGGACCGACCGGACCGCCATCCGGACCATATGCGGCGGCATGTGCCCGAAGGCGGGCATCGCGGAACCGGGAAGGCCTTTCTGCACGGTCGCGACCAGGTCCTTCTCCGAGGGGACCCCGTTCACGGTCCGGACGAGTTTGAACATCGCCTTGCGGAAGTTCATCGGCTTCGGTTCGAGGAATCGGGCCATCGGTCCGTCGCCTCTCCCCGTCGGTCCATGGCATCCCGCGCAGAAGCCCTGGTACGGGGGATAGGTCTTCTTCATCAAGGCCTGTTCCGCCGGAGAGGCGGGAAGCAGGGCGTCCTTCGTGGCGGCTTGGGAGGAGCGAGACGCCGGGCGGGATTGCTGAAGCGCGGGGAAGCCGAGAAGAAGCGTGACGAGGGGCAGGCAGATCGACATCGAGGGTTCTCCATGGACTCCGAAAACCGGGCGGGGCATCCTTCCCTCACGCTCCGGACAAGGCAAGGAGGGTCCCGCCCGCCCGCCCCGGGCGCCTTGCGTCAGATCGACGCAGGCTTCCGCGCCACCGAAGCCGCGAGGATCCAAGGAGACGAGATGAATCCGAAACGCCCGAAGCTCGAACGAAGAGCCCTCTTCCCGCTCGCCGCCGTCCTGCTCCCGATGCTGGTCGCCTGCGCCGGCTCCTCGAAACCCCGGATCGGACTCGACCGGATCGAGTCGAGCGCCCCGCTCGGGCTGGAGGGCCTCTCCCGCTTCACCTGGTCCGGCACCGGCGTCGACTTCGCGGCCTGTCCGACCGATCCCGATTCGTTCCGGAAGATCCGGCTCGCGGGATACGACACTCTCGTCGTCAGTCTGAGCGAACGGGAATCCTGGCCCCGGGAGGATGTCGAGAAGTGGGCCCGCGCCAACGGCCTCCGGTATTTCTGGATTCCGTTGGGACGCGAACCGATCTCGAGGGAAGCGCATCTCGAAGCTTTCGAGAAGGCTCTCGCCGGGGCGGGGAAGGCCCTCCTGACCTGCGCCTCGGGGACGAGGGTCAAGGCCCTCTGGGCCTGCTGGATGCAGGAGTTCCATCGGGTCCCCGCCCGGGAAGCCCTGGACCGGGCCGTCCGGCTCGGCCTGCGGGGCGGCCGCCTGAAACAGGCGAAGACCTTTCTCGGCCTGGATTGAGGACTCCGGAGAATCCGGGGAGCCCTCGATGACGTCGGAGGGGAGCGGGGCCCCGATCCGCGTCTGCGTCCCCCTCGGGACCGGAGACCGCCCCCTTCCCGCTCTTCCCGAAACCGCACGGGCCCGGTCGGGCCTCGATCGCGCCGCGGCGGGCGCGATCCCCTTCGTCCTATGCGCGACGTCGTTCCGGGAAGTGACGCGACGGGAGTTCGAGGCGGAGGGCTGGACCCTGTTCTCCCGGAAGGGCCCGCGGGGGCTCCGCCTGCGCGAGGCCGCGGCGGAGGGCCGCGAATCGACCCTCTGCTTCCTCCACGCCGACACCCTCCTCCCCGCAGGGTGGGCTCGTTCGATCCTCGAGGCCCGCGGATGCGGCGCCCGGTGGGGAGCCTTCCGCCACCGTCTGGAAGGCGGCCACTACCGGTGGATCTCCTTCGGCGCGAACCTCCGCAGTCTCCGGCTCTCGATGCCCCTGGGCGACCAGGCCCCCTTCGTCGAGCGATCGCTCTATTTCGAGGTCGGCGGGCACCCCGACTGGTCCCTCTTCGACGACTTCGAACTGTCCCGGCGATTGAAGGCCCGCTCGCGGGCCCGCATCCTGAAGGAGAGGGTCGAGACCTCGGCCCGGAGATACCGGCGTCTCGGTCCGCTCCGCACCGTCCTCCTCAACCAGTGGCTCCGCCTCCGCTTCCGGTTCGGGGCGAGCCCGGAAACCCTCGCCCGCCGCTACCGCGACGGCGCGCCTGCGAGATCCCGGCGGAACGATGAAACGGACTCCTGACCCCTCCACCCTCCCTCTCTTCGAGGAGCGGGACTTCGCGGCCTACGAGGAACACCGCCAGCGGGATCCCGAGTACAACCCCTACCGGCTCAGGGTCCGCCGCAAGCTGGATCTCTACGCGAAAGCGGCCAAGGCGGCCCTGAAGAAGGAGCACGGACTGAACCTGGCCTCGCGAACGAGCCTGAACCACCCCTACCGGTTCAATCTCGGAAGGGTCCGCGCCCAGTGGGCCTATCTCTCGCGAAGTCCGAAGGACCGCAAGGCCCTGGTCGAACGGGTCGGCGACACGATCGGCCAGGACGTCGACACCCACTACATCCAGACGACGATCGTCTGCTGTCTCGACGCGGAGGGCCTCGAGACCTCTCTGAGGATCCACCCCCTCGCCTTCTGGGACGCGATCAACCTCCGAAACCTCTGCGCGACGCGCGAGGGGGCCGCGGTCTTCCTCTCGCTCCTCGCCGACCTGCCCGAGGGCTTCGTTCTGACGATCGACCGCTGGAGGCGGGAATACCTGCCGGGCCGCCTGGAGCACCGCGATCTCGAGAACTTCTTCGCCTACTTCCGGCCGGGGGAGCATTGGTGGAATCTCCGCCGTCGCTTCCCGAGGGAGGCCGGCATCGCGATGGGGCCGGAACTCCGCGAACGGCTGCTCGAGGGCCTCGTCGGGCTGGGCCCCCTCTATCGCTTCTTCGTCTGGTCCCCCTCCAACGACCATTGCTTCGACGCCGAGGGCCGGATCCGCCGGAACGGTTGAGCCCCCTCGAGGGATCTCAAATCAAGACAGTTCTTCTCGAGATCCGGTCTTGACGGAGAATCGCGGCCGCCCATACTTTTTTGCGTATATCCAAGCCGGAGGACTCGATGCAAAGCCCCTCTTCCCTCCACCCCCTCGTCTCCAAACCCGCCCCCTGCAAGCGGAGGACCTTGCTCGGATTCCTCGCCGGGAGCCTGTTCGGCGGGGGCTTGACCCGCTTCCTCCTCCCTCCCTTCCCGCCCGGCGAGGGTATCGCCTCCCCCGACCGGATCGACCCCGACTGGGCCGACCTGGCTCGCATGCTCGATCGGATCGAGAGCGCCGCTCCGGCGGATCTCCTCCCCCACGCCCCGGACCTGATGCGCCTCGCGTTCAAGTTCCGGGGGATCGGCGCCCTGGCGAAGGGCTTCACGAAGCTCGCGGAGGTCCTGCCCGAACTCCAGGGGGCGGACCTCGAGGAGACGCGGCAGATCGTCTGGAGCGGCCTCCATCTCCTCGGCCGCTTCGACCTCCGCATGGAACTCGAACGCGGGGGACTCCTCTCCGCCCCCCCGAACCCCGGAACGAAGGACTGAACGATGGCCGGCTTCCCCTCCCATTTTTCGATCCAGCCCGACCCTCCGGTCGAGGGACAGGACGTCACCGTCACCTACAGCGGCCCCGAGGACACCGTCTACTTCCAGGTCGACGGCGGGCGCACCGTCCCGGTGCCCGTCAAGGGCCGGCGCAAGTTCGTGATCCCGAGATCCTGGTTGATCGACGGGCTGGTCCTCTTCCTGACGACGAAGAAGGGCCGGCCCGGGGCCTTGATCCGCTGGATCACCCGCTAGGGACGACGGCCCTCTCCCGAGGACTCACTTCCACCTCTGATGAAAGGACCCATCATGCTCCGACGAACCGCCCCCTTCTCCCTGGGACTCGCGGCCCTCGCCATCCAGGCGGCAGCCGCTCAGTCCACCTTGATCCTGCCGGCCTCCGCCACCCGCGCCGAAGGCTCCTCCGTCGACGCCCAACTCGCCTCCGGCATCGAGAGCCGGACACAGATCCTGATCTCTCGTTCCGTTCTCGGCCCCTCCGCGAAGAAGCTCCTCTACGGAATCTCGATCCGGCGGGACACCGGGATGAACACAGACCTCGGGAAGCGCGGATGGAAGGGAGGATGGATCGACCTCGAGATCCGCGCCTCGTGGACCCCGGCGGACCCAAAAGCCCCCTCGCGCGATTTCGCGAAGAACCACGGGAAGCGGGTCTTCTCGGTCTACCGCGGACTCGTAGCCGTCCCGACCTCGACCTGGTCCGGGTCGGGCCCCGCTCCGTTCCGGAGTCCGCACGCGCTTCGCGTCCCGTTCAAGATTCCGCTCCCGGCGGCCTCCTCCGGCGCGCTCTGCCTCGAACTCGTCAATCGCAGGCCCGCCCCCTCGACCGGCAAGCTCCCGCCCGAGAACTGGATCGCCGACCTCTGGGTGCAGGACCTCGGAGCGAGGGCCCTCTCCTTCGGCAAGGACTGCTTCTTCGCCGGGAAGAAGAGCCCCGTCGGATTCCTCGCGACGAACGCCCAGGTCGAGACCTCGACCCTGGCTCCGGGCGCCTCCTTCGAGGCGGAGGCCACCGGGCCGAAGGGCCTTCCGGCCCTCGCCCTTCTCGGCCTCTCGAACAAGAGCTTCGCGGGGATCCCCCTGCCCTTCGACCTCGGACTCCTCGGCGCGCCGGGCTGCAAGCTCTACGTCTCGATCGACCTCGCGGTCGCCGTCCCGCCCCGGAGCTTCGACCGCTCCTACCCCTTCGGGGAGTTCCGGCTCCTCTTCCCGCTGCCGAACTTCACGAGCCTCGCCGGAGCGACGCTTTACCAGCAATGGCTCTTCCTCGAGCCCCGCCGGAACAGGCTCGGACTCACCGCGAGCGACGCCGTGCTGGCGCGCTTCGGAACGAAACCGCCCACCCTCGGCATGTCGATGGTGCAGGCCTACGCGCCGGCGGCGAGTTCCGGCACGGTCTACCTCGACCGGACCCCGGTGCTGGCCCTCGATCTTCGGTGAGCGGAGGAACGAGGGCGCCCGGCCGGAGGATTCCCCCCGGACGGGCGCCCTTCCGGTTCAGCGTCCTTCCCCGCGGAGGCGCAACGCCCCTCCGCGTTCGAGTTCCTTCTCGAGGATCCGTTCGAGCCTCTTGCGGGCGAGCATCCGGTCGAGGGCTTTGCGGACGGAACGGGCCTTCTTCCCGTCGCCGGTCGCGGCCGCCCCGAGAGTCTCGTCCGCCCGCCGCAGGACGGTCCTCGCCTCGGCCCATTCCCGCGCGTCCAGGTACTGCCTCGCCAGCGCGTCGTAGGCCCGGACCCTGAAGACGGGATCCACGTTCGCATCCTCGGCCATGCTCTTCCAGTGCTTCCGGGCCTCCTCCGCCCGACCGAGTAGGAGGAGGGCGTGCCCGATCTCCAGGCGGGCGCGGACCCCGTATTTCGGGTCCTTCGTCGCCCAGGCCGCCTTCCACTCCTCGAGGGCCTTTGCGGCCCGCTTCCCCCGACTCCAGGCCCGTCCGGCCTCGTAGAGGGCGCGGGCCCCGTAACGACGGGTGTCGGAAGCCGCCGCCCGCTTGAAGGCCGCGACCCCGTCCTCGAGCCTCCCCAGCCGAACGAGGAAGACTGCCTGCCGGAAGGCCGCCTCGGCCGCGACCACAGGAAGGTCCCGGGCCTCCGCCTCGATCCGCGCGAGCCGACCGAGAGCCTCATGGATGTTCGCGACCCTCTGTTCGGACCCGATCCCTTTCTTCCGGGTCCCGAGCTTTCCGGCCTCGACCATCTTCTTTCGGGCGGCGAGGACCCGGGGATCCGTCTTCCGCCGGGGGGCCTTCGCCGGAGTCTCCTCCGCCTTCCTCCCCTGCGTGGAAGGAGCCTCCTTCCGCAGCTTCACGGACTGCAGGGCAGGAAGATCCCCGGAAACGAGAACGCCTCCAAGGAACAGGATCCAGACAGGCCAGGGCCTTCGCGGTTTTTGCACGCGCCTCATCTTCTTCCTCCAGGCGATCCAGGATCGCCTTGTGCAGCATGCGCCTCCCCCGGTAGAGCCGCATGCGGACCGTATCCTCCCCGAGTCCGAGGAGCCGCCCGATCTCGAACATCTTCAGACCCTCGAGGCGGGCCTGCATCGCCGCGCGGAGATGCGGGGGAAGGAGGGGAAGACAGGACTCGAGGAGCGCGACCGCCCGGGATCTCGGTATCTCCCGGCCCGCGACCTTGAATCTCCGCTCCGCCCTCCCTTCGAGGATCGCCCTTCCATCGAGATGCTCCATCCGACACGCGCCGGTCTCGCGGGAGCGCCCCAGGCGTCGGAGGTGGTCGATCAGAAGGTTGCGCGCGATCTTCAAGACCCAGGCCGCTCCGAGATCCTCGATACGTTTCCGCTCCAGGCTCTCGAAGGCCCGGAGACAGGTCTCCTGGGCGAGGTCCTCGACCTTGTGCCGGTCGCCGAGCCGTTTCGCGAGGAACGCCTCCGTCAACCGGTACCAGCGCAGCCACTCCCGATCCCTCATTCCGCCCCTCCTCGGGATCCGCGACTCCCCGACACGGGAATCCGGGACGGGCGTCGCGACCCCCGCGGCGCCCATCGATCAGGAAGGACGCACCGCGCATCCGGCGGTCCGGGAAGGAGGAGCCTGAGAGGAGAAAACGGCGGAGAGGATTCCCCCTACCGCCGGGAGGGCTACTTCTTCGCCCAGGAACTCTCGGCGTACTTCGTCTTGAGGGCGGTGCGCAGTCGCCTCAAGGCGATGATCGGAGGCGTCGGGGTCCAGGCCCGGTAGGCCCGCTCGGCGTAGTAGAGGGCCTCGCCGACGAGTTCGTCGTCGATGTCGGGGAAGAGGACGGCCACGCGCATGTAGTCGAGGAGGGCGAGACGGGCGTCCTCGGGCTTGCGGTCCTTCGCGCGGAACCGGCTGTGTCCGCGCCCTAGATATGCGCCCGCCAGGGTCGCCTGGTCCGCGACGCCGCTCTCGAGAATCGCGTCGTACATCTCCCTGGCCTTGGCAGTGTCCCCGCCGAGGAGGGTCGCGTTCGCGAGTTCGAGTTTCATCCGGTTCGCGAGGCCGGGATAGGCGCCCTCGCACCGGGTCAGGAGGCTCTCGAGCTTCTTCTGGACCTCCGGGGCGGGAATCTCCCGGAGACGCTGGCGGATCAGGACCGTCTCGAGTTCGGCGTCGATCTGGAAGCGGGACGGCAACTCGAGCTTTTCGACCTCGGCCTTCCAGGCCGCGACGACGCCTTTGACCCTTTCGAGCCCCTCCCGGCTCTGCCCGGCCCGACGGTAGGCATCGCGGATCCGGTCGCTCCAGATCCTGGGAAGATAGAAGCTGTCGGGAGCGGCCTTCAGGAGTTCGGAGATCGCCTCCTTCCGATCCTCGGGAGTCCCATGGTCCCGGGCGACCTCGAAGGCTCTCCAGTAGGCGAACTGGGGAAGGAAGTCCTTCAGCTTCTTCCGAGCCTGGGCCTTGTTGCCCGCCTCCATGAACTTCTCGTAGGCCGTGGCCCAGTCCTCTTCGGTCACGGCGCGCCGGGCGCTCTTCAACATGCCGCGCACCAGGCTCTGGTTGAGTTCGACGTCGAGCACGCGCTCCCCGTCGAGGATCTTCTCCTCGGACCCCCTGCGGTAGCGCAGTTCCTTCACGTTCCAGGAGATCACCCGGGCGCCCGTGATCCTGCTTCCGTCGATCAGATGGATCGTGTCGACCGACTGGGCCCGGAGGGGGCCGGCGGCGGCCAGCAGGAGGACCGGGAACGCGAGACGTCGAAAGGGGAGGACGCTTTCCATGATTGGAGTCATCGGGAGGGTCCGATCGTCGGCGGTCGCGGGGCGGGGTCTCGCCGGGCTTCGCGGGCTCCCGCCCGAGCGAGAAGGGCGAACATTCTGCCAGAGGGGCCGACCCCGGGCAACGAAGGGAGGGCCCCCAGGTTCATCCCTCCGGACCGGGCTCGGCCCTCCTCCCGCTGCCGGTCAGGGTCGCGGGGAAGACCGGTCCGGCCTTCCCGAGCCGCCGGACGAGGATCATCTCGGCCAGGATCGCGACCGCGATCTCCTCGTGGCTCCGGGCCCCGATCGCCAGGCCGACCGGGGAATGGACCCGGGCTAGGTCCTCCTCCGTCGCCAGCCCCTCCTCGAGGAGCTTCCGGAAGAGGATCCTCCGTTTCGTGCGGCTGCCGATCATGCCGAGGTAGCGGGGGCGCTCCTTCCTCTCGAAGAGCCCGGCCAGGACCTCCCCGTCCCCCTTGTGCCCGCGGGTGGCGACGACGACGTAGGTCAGGGGTCCGATCGGGACGGAGGCTCCCAGTTCCCGGAAGCCCCCGACATGCAGGCCGTCGGCCTCGGGGAACCGTTCCTTCGTCGCGAAGGCCTCCCGATCCTCGCAGACGACGATCCGAAACCCCGCGGTCTTCGCGAGGCCGCAAAGGACCCTCGAGATATGCCCCCCGCCGAAGCAGCAAAGGGTCGGGACCGTGACCGGCTCGAGGAAGACCGTGACCTCGCCCCCGCAGAGCAGGCCGTTCTCCGGGGTCTCGAACTCGGTCAGCTTGAAGGTCAGCGTGCGCGTCGTCTCCTCCGCGATGACCTCCTTCGCCGCCGCGAAGACCTCGGCCTCGAGACAGCCCCCCCCGACGGTCCCCAGGAAGCTCCCGTCCTCCCGGACGAGCATGCGCATCGTCTCCTTGCCCGGGGTCGAGCCGCGGGTGTGGAGGATCGTCGCGAGGGCCGCGGGGATCCCGGCTTCGCGGCACCGGACGATTTCCTCGAAGAGATCGGCCATGCCCGTTGCTTAGGCCCGGAGGCTTTCGGGGTCCAGCCCCCGGGCGTGATCCCGGGCCAGGGATTCGAGATCCCGGCGGCCGGACGGATTCCTGGGGCCGCGGAAGACCCGGATCTCCCCCGGACCGCAGTTCGGGCAGACCCGGTCCCGGCGGAGACGCCCCGAGATCCAGGAAGCCGTGCAATGGAGGCAGCAATGCAGGAAGAGCCAGGCGCGATTCTTCCTGCGAGGTCTCTGCCGCCGCAGGCCTCTCGTGTCGAAGGAATGGGTGGCCGCCGGCGGATGCCCGGCACGGCGCATCAGGTCCCGCCACTCGGGTCCGTGCGGCCTCGCCTCCTCCCCGTGCCGGTCGTGAACGAGGAGGTGCGCGAGTTCGTGTGCGAGGATGGCCTTCCACGAGTCCGGGTTCTGCGCAAGGAGCCTCGGGTTGAGGTCGATCCGGTCCTCGTGCAGCCAGGCCGCCCCGGCCCGGCTCCGCATCCGGAAGTTCCAGCGCCAGCGGAAGCCCCGCCCCGGCGCTCCCCAGAGTTCGAGCAGGGAGGCCCCGTAGGTCTCGACCTCGGTCCCGCCAGGCAGGCGTTCCAGGATCTCCTTCCGCTCGTCGGTCATGCCGCTCCCAAGGATGACGGACCGGGGCCCTTCGGCCAAGGACCGGGGAAACGAGACCCGGGAGAGGCGACGCGGGTCCCGGGAAACCCGGGGATCAGGATCCCGGCAGGAGCCTCGCCCGGAGTTCCCGAGCGTCCGCGACGGACGGGACCCCTCCGAGATCCCCGCGCCGGTGGAAGCCCAGGCGCAGGAGGAAGGCCCATCCGAGGCTTCGCGCGGCCCGGGCGTCCGTCTCCCGATCCCCGACGAGCACGCAGGCCTTTTCCGGGGCCCCGGGCGCCAGGGCTGCGCGGATCGCCCGGCACATGCCCGCCTTGTCCCCCGCTCCGCTGTCCAGGCAGAACGCGAGATCGACGAGATCCCCGAGACCCTGCCCCGAGAGACAGGCCTCGAAGTAGGCCCGCCCGCAGTTGCTCGCGATCCCGAGCGGGACCCCCGCCTCCCGCAGGTCGCGGCAGAGTTCCCGCATTCCCGGAAAAACGAAATCCCGCCCTCCGCGAAGGACCTCGACCTCGAGGGGCAGGACGAGCGCGCGCATCTCCTTCCAGGCATGCCGGTCCTCCTCCGGGAGGAGCCCCTCGAAGACGGCCCGGTCCGGCAGGCCGACGAGGGACCAGGCTCTCTCCGCGTCCGGAAGCGGAAGCTCCCGCCCCCAGCGCTCCCCGAGCCGCCGGACGGCCTCCCGGGCGACGGCGGGCCACCAGGCCTCCGTATCGACGAGGGTCCCGTCGAGATCGAAGACGACGAGTTCGAAGGGAAGGCCCATCCCCTATCGGCCTAGAAATCCAGGTCCACGGCCCCGACCCCCGCGTTCTGGCAGAGATCCAGGAATCGATCGATCGCGCCCTCCGCGAGCCCCGGGGACAGGAGGCAACGGACCCTAAGTCCTTCCGCTCCGGCCTCCCGGGCGGCGGAGACCCTCGCGCGAAGCCAGTCCAGGGCCTCCGCGGGGGGGATCGCCTTTCCCTCCGGGGTCTCGATGCCGCCGTTCGGGAGGAGGCGGAGAACGACGAGGCGGCCGGAGGGTTCGGGGATCGAAACTCCGGAGCCCGCGCAAGCCAACAGGACGACGGGGAGGAGAGAGGCGGCCCGCCTCATGCCGGGGCTCCTCCCCCCAGGACTCCTCCCTCCTCCGGCCGGTCCTCGAAGCCGTAGAAGCGCTGCGCCTCGGGCGAGGTCGCGAACGAAAGGACGAAGAAGGCCGCGACGAAGAGGAGGCCGAGGACGTATTCGAGGACCCCGAGGACCTCCGCGTCCGCTCCGAGATCGTCGACAAGATCGGGCGAGGGGGATAGCCCCGGACGTTCGCGGGCGAAGCGCTCCCTCACGGCCCGCAGTCCGGCCCGCAGATCGATGTCCCCGGGTCTCTCCGCCGCCCGCCGCTCGAGGTTCAGGACCTCGACCGCCGCGCTCCGGACCCCGTCGATTTCGGAGCGTTGCAGGAAGAGGTTCGAATAGCCCCCCATGTAGGCGATGCAGGCGATCCAGAGAATCCCCCAGCCCCGGCGCCAGGACTCTCTCGTCGGCCTGAGGAGCAGGAGACCCGAGGCGATCTCCGTGGCCGCGCCGACCGCGAACCAGGCAAAGTACGTGCTCCGGATCCCGCTCCCCTCCCCGGCGCCGACGGAGAGAAGGACCACGACCCCGAGGATCGGAGCGAGGATCGCGAGGACTGCCATGCGCACCATGCCGACCGCCTATCTGAGGGGTTCCTGGGACCTGGAGAAATAGTCCCGGGACAGGGCGACGACGACCCCCGCCAGTCCGAGGGTCCCGATGATGTTCCAGAAGGCCATCGCTGCGTTGGCGACGTCCGAGAACTTCCAGACGATCTCGCCCTTGACGTTCGCTCCGAGGAAGAGGACCAGGACGTAGACGAAGCGATAGGGCATGACGGCCCGCGCTCCGAAGAGATAGGAGATGCAGCGGTCTCCGTAGTAGGACCACGAGATCGCCGTCGAAAGCGCGAAGAGGATCAATCCGATCGAGACCGTGTAGCGACCGATCCAGCCGTATCCCTCCGGGAGGCCCGCCTGGAAGGCGGCCTTCGTCAACACGGCCCCCTGGTCGCCGTCGGGGAAGGTCTCCCATACCCCGGTCAGGCAGATCACGAGGGCCGTCATCATGCAGATGACGACGGTGTCGATGAAGGGACCGAGCATCGCGATCAGCCCCTCGCGGACCGGTTCGGCCGTCTTCGCGGCGGCGTGCGCGATCGGGGCGGATCCGAGCCCCGCCTCGTTCGAGAAGACGGCGCGCTTCGCCCCCCAGGTCAGGGCCTGGAGCACGGTCATCCCGATGGCCCCCCCGGCCGCCTTCCGCGAGACGTCCCCCCCGAAGGCAAGCGCAAACATCTCCCCGATCATCCCCGGCACCTCGGAGATGTGCACGAAGATGACCGTCAAGGCTCCGCCGACGTAGAAGACCGCCATGACCGGAACGAGGACCCCGGCGACCTTCCCGATCCTTTTGATCCCGCCGATGATGACCGCGCCGACGAGGACCGCGAGGACGAGGCCCAGGATCAAGCGCAACGCATTCGTCTCCTGTCCGGGCAGCATCTCGAAGCCCTCCGACAGGGCCGCAGGGAGCGATTTCCCGAACTCGTCGGCGAAGGCCCCGGCCATCTGGTTGGCCTGCACCATGTTCCCCCCGCCGAAGGAGGCGATGACCGCGCATACGGCGAAAACGACCGCGATCCACCGGAACCGGGAACCGAGCCCCCGGGCGATCGACTCCATTGGCCCCCCGAGGATGTGCCCCTCGGAGTCCGTGACCCGGAAGCGCACCGACAGCGTGCAGGTCGCGAACTTCGTCATCATCCCGAGGACCCCGAACAAGGCCATCCAGATAGCCGCCCCCGGCCCCCCGTACCAGATCGCCGTTCCGACCCCCCCGATGTTCCCGACGCCGACCGTCGCCGACAGGGCCGCGCAGAGGGCCTGGAAGTGCGTGACCTCCCCCGGGGCGTCGGGCTCGTCGTACTTCCCCCTCCCGATCGCCACCGCGTGCCCCATCTTCCGGAACTGGAGGAAGCCGAGCCGCAGCGTGAAGTACAGACCGACCCCAGCGAGCATCAGGATGAAGGGGAGCCCCCAGGCGATGTCCGCGGCCTTCGACAGGAAGTCCACGAGGGCGGAGGGTTCACCGGCGGCCGGAGGAAGGGGAGGAACGGCGGAAGAGGACGGGAGGATCCAGGCGGAAATCAGGTTCACCTCCGGCGGACCGTAAGCGACGAATCCGGGAAGCATAACGCTCCCCGCCCCCGGGATCCCCAGGATCCTCCTTCCGCGGCCCTCAGGGAAGCGGGGGGTCGTTCGGGTTCCCGGGAGCGTAGACCCGGACGTAGTCGACGAGCAGCGAGTCCGGGAAGTCCCCCCGCCGCGCCCGGCCGGCCCAGGGACCCACCTCGAGGGAGAGGATCATGTATTGAGGACGCCTGGAGACCCCGTTCCGCGACTGCCAGGTCGCCTCGCCGTCCACGTAGAAGACATAGCGGTCCTCGGTCCAGAGGAGACCGAAGCGATGCCAGCCCTCGGACAGCCCCGGCACGGTGACGAGCTTCCCCTCGGACCGATGGCTCGCTCCGTAGCCGTCCCAGTGAAGGGTGTGGTGCACTCGGTTCCCCTCCCGCCGCAGGTATTCGAAGACGTCGATCTCCGCCCCCGCCCTGCCCGGGTCTCCAAGAGGATTCCCCATCGTGGGGGTCTGCAACCAGAACGCCGACCAGTGCCCGATCCGCCTCTGCAGTCGGACGCGGCATTCGTAGTAGCCGAAGGCCCGCTCGAAGAGCCCCCGGGTCGAGATCATCCCGGTGAAGAAGGTTCCGTTCCGAAAGAAGGTCGTCAGGACCAGGTGCCCCTTTCCATCCGTCTGGACCGCTTCCGCCACGTTGACGGCCGATCTCCGGAGGCCCGGGAGATGGTTCCGCCACCGGTTCGGATCCAGACCCTCTCCATCGAACTCGTCCGCGAAGACGAGCCGATACCCCGCCACGGGGATTCCGTCCACCCCGGCCTCCGAGCGGGGAAGCGGGGATCCGGCGCAGCCCAGGAAGAAAAGGAAACCGAGGGCGGGAGGAAGGAAGCCCGGACGGGGGGAGCGGAAGGCCATGGCGCGCCTTTCAAGATGGACCGCAGGACTCTCCGGAACCGGAGGATGGCGCTCCCGTCCCCCTCGAGGCCTCCTCCCGTTCGAGACGGCGCACTTCGCTGAGCGCGGAGGCAATCAGCCCGCTCGGGATCGCGACGACCGCAAGCCCGAAACAGAGCACGAAGAACGTGAAGATCCTGCCCCCTGCCGTCACCGGATAGATCTCGCCGTAGCTCAGGGTCGTCAAGGCGGAGACCGCCCACCACAGGCTGTGGAAGATGGATTTGAAAGCCTCGGGTTGGACGGGATGCTCGAAATGGTAGATGCCCACGGCTGTGAGGAAAAGCAGCACCAGGATCCACGTGAAAAACAGGAAGAGTTCGGCCTGCACGAGATGGTAGGCGCGCACATACCGCTCGAACGCACGGTGGTAGCGGAAGAATTTCAAGGCGCGGAAGACTCGGAGCAGACGGAGGGTCCGGAGGGCGACGAGATCGAATCGGGCCGTCAAGTAGAACGGAAGGATCGAAAGGAGGTCCACGATCCCGAAGAAGCTGAACACGTAACGGAGCGGACGTTCCGCGACGAGGATCCGCAGGACGTACTCGGCCGTGAAGAAGGCGACGAAGACGGCCTCGATCTCCCGGAGGGTCCACGTGACCTCGGGCCGGAGATCGGGCAGGGTCTCGATACTGAACGAGATCAGGGAAAGCAGGATCATGCCTTGCACGATCAGGTCGAAAAGCCTTCCCCCCCATGTGGTCGTCTCCTCGACGATTCTCCGGAGGTTCCGGAGCACGCTTCTTTCCGTGACCGCCTGTTCCATCCCCTCTTCCCTTTCCGCCCGCGGGCGCGGCCGGGCCGTTCCCGGCAGCGGGCGTCTCCCCTCGAGCATCGACAATGGAATCCCGCGAGGCGGAGAGCGGGCCGTCCCCCCCCTCGCATCGGAGGTCCGGACCCCGCGGGCGCGGCCGAGCCCAAGGGCTGGATGTTCAGGGCGTCCGGATCACGAGCAGGCGGATCTCGGTCATGTCCTCGATCGCCCATCGGATTCCCTCCCGCCCGAGACCGCTGTCCTTGACCCCCCCGTAAGGCATGTGGTCGACCCGCCAGGAAGGAACGTCGCCGATGACGACCCCGCCGACCTCCAGGCGGTCCCAGGCCCTCTGAGCCTTGTAGAGATCCCTCGTGAAGATCCCCGCCTGGAGCCCGAACTCCGAATCGTCGACCTCGGCCAGCGCGGCGTCGAAATCCTCGAAGGAACTCAGGACGGCGACCGGTCCGAAGGCCTCCTTGCACACGAGGCGAACGTTCCGGGGGACGTCCTCGAGAAGCGTGGCCTCCATCATCACCCCCTCGCGCCGCCCTCCGCAGAGGACCCTGCCTCCGGCCTCCTCCGCCTCGCGGACCCATTCCTCGAGGCGGCGCGCTTCCTTCTCGGAGATGATCGGACCGATGAAGGTGTCCTCCTCGAGGGGATCTCCCATCCGGAGAGCGCGGGTCTTCTCGACGAGCCTGTCCCGGAAACTTTTGTAGATCGAGGCGTGGACGAGGATCCTCTGGACTCCGATGCAACTCTGCCCCGATTGGTAGAAGGCTCCGATCAGGATCCGGGCCGCGGCGTCCTCGAGGTCCGCGTCCTCGTCGACGATGCAGGCGGCGTTGCCCCCGAGTTCGAGGACGACCTTCTTCTTCCCCGCCTTCGCCTTCAAGGCCCATCCGACCTCCGGGGACCCGGTGAAGCTCAGGAGCTTCAGCCTGTCGTCGGTCGTGAAGAGATCGGCGCCGTCCCGCCTGCAGGGGAGGATCGAGAACGCCCCCTCGGGAAGACCCGTCTCGGAGAGGACCTCCGCGATCAGGAGGGCTCCGATCGGCGTCAGGCTCGCGGGCTTGAGCACGAAGGGACAGCCCGCGGCGATCGCCGGGGCGATCTTGTGGGCGGCGAGATTCAGCGGGAAGTTGAACGGGGAGATGAACGAGCAGGGACCGATCGGAACCCGCTTCCAGAAACCCGAATAGCCGCGGGCCCTCGCGGTGACGTCCATCGGCAGGACCTCTCCATAGATCCGGGTCGCTTCCTCCGAGGCGACCCTGAAGGTGTCGATCAGACGACCGACTTCCCCCCGCGCGTCCCGGATCGGCTTCCCCGCCTCGATGCAGAGGCTCTCCGCGAGTTCGTCCCGGCGTTCCTCGAAGCTCGCCACGCAGCGCCGCAGGACCTCGGATCGTTCGTAGGCGGCCATCTCCCGCATCGCCGGCGCCGCCTCACGGGCCGCGGCGATGGCCCGCTCGATCGCCGTCCCGTCCGCCATCGCGACCTTCGCCGCGACCCCGCCGCGGAACTTGTCATGGACCTCGAGGTCGAAATTCGGAGCCTCGGGACGGTTCGCCAGGTAGAAGGGGTAGGTCTCCCGCAACAAGATTCCTCCTCGCGCTTCAGAGCGCTTCGCTCGCTTCGACGATCTCCTGATTCAGGACCCGGTCGTTCGCCGAATAGTCGACCGGAAGATCGACCAGGTGGACGCCGCCCTCGTAGAAGGCTCGATCCAGGACCGGAGCGATCTCCCCGACGGACCCGATACGATGCCCGTGGGCGCCGTAGCTCTCGGCATAGGCCGGAAAATCCGGATTCCCGAACTCGAGACCGTAATCTTCGAAACCCAGGCTCGCCTGCTTCCAGCGGATCATTCCGTAGGAAGCGTCGTCCAGGACGAGGACGACGAGGTTCATCCTCAGGCGTACGGCCGTCTCCAACTCCTGGGAGTTCATCATGAATCCTCCATCCCCGCAGACGGCTAGGACCCGCCGGTCCGGATGGAGCAGGCTCGCGGCCATGGCCGAGGGCAACCCCGCCCCCATCGTCGCGAGGGCGTTGTCCAGAAGCACGGTGTTCGGCGCGCGGGCCGGATAGTTGCGCGCAAACCAGATCTTGTACATCCCGTTGTCGAGCGCGAGGATCCCGTCGTCGGGCAGGACCGAACGAACCTCCGCGACGAGGCGCCTCGGATCGACCGGGAATCCCTCGATCCCCGCTCCCGATTCGATGTCCGCCTGGACCGCGTCCCGCACCTTCATGAAGAACTCGTCGACCCTGGATTCCCGGGGGACGAGCCTTCGCCCGATCCTCCAGATGCTGTTCGCGATGTCTCCGACGACCTCGACCTGCGGGAAATAGACGGGATCCACCGAGGCCGAGCTGAAATTGACGTGGATGACCTGCCGCCCTCCCCGGTGCATGAAGAACGGGGGCTTCTCGACGACATCGTGCCCGACGTTGAGGATCAGGTCCGCGGCCTCGATCGCGCGGTGCACGAAATCCCCGTCCGAGAGGGCCGCATTCCCGAGACAGAGGGGATGATCGTCGCCGACGACGCCCTTCCCCATCTGCGTCGTCACGAAGGGGATCCCTTGCCGGTCGACGAAGTCGCGGAGCATGCGGCTCGTGAGCTTCCGGTTGGCGCCGGCGCCGATCAGGAGGAGGGGCCGGCGCGCCCTCTCGATCCGCTCGACGGCGGCGACGATCGACTTGTCCTCGGCCAGCGGACGTCTCGAAAGGCTCGCCGGAATCGGGGCCTCGGAACTCTCCTCCGCCGCGACGTCCTCGGGGAGTTCGAGATGCGCGGCGCCCGGACGCTCCTCCTCCGCCAACCGGAAGGCTTCCCGGACCCTCGAGGGGATCGTATCGCCGCTGACGAGCTGCCGGGTGTACTTCGTGAGCGGCGCCATCATGTCGACGATGTCCACGATCTGGAACCGGCCCTGCTTGGAACGCTTGACCGGTTTCTGACCGGTGATCATCAGCATCGGCATTCCGCCGAGTTGGGCGTAGGCGGCCGCGGTCACGAGGTTCGTCGCACCCGGCCCCAGGGTCGAAAGGCAGACTCCGGCCTTCCCGGTCAGCCTCCCGTAGGTCGCAGCCATGAATCCAGCAGCCTGCTCGTGCCTCGTCAGGATCAGTCGGATCCTCGACTTTCGGAGGGATTCGAGGAGGTCGAGGTTCTCCTCGCCGGGGATGCCGAAGACGTACTCGACGCCTTCCTCCTCCAGGCAGCGGACGAACAGGTCCGAGGCCTTCATCGAATGCTCCGTCCTCCTCCGGCCGATCCCGCGGGAAACCCTCCCGCCGGCCGATGACACTCCATGATGCCCCGGCTCCGGGAGAGGCTCTACAGGGAACCTTCTCCCGCTTTCCGGATTCCACGGAAGGAGGCGAGGAGGACGCGGCCCGAGGACCTGAGGAGGAGGACGACCAGGCCGAGGGCGATGACGAGGTCCGGCCAGGCGCTCCCGGTCGCCCAGACCCCGAAGGCCGCCGCGAAGACCGAGAGGTTGACCGCGATGTCGTTCCTCGAGCATTCGAAGACCGAGGACATGTTCAGGTCCTCGTTGCGGTGCCGGTAGAGAAGGGCGAGGCAGACGAGGTTCGCGGCCAGGGCGAGGAGGGCGAAGGCCCCCATCGTCTCGAAGACCGGAACTCTCGGATCGAGGAGGAAGAACAGGCAGCGCCCGAGGACGAAGAGGGCGGCCGCGAGGATCAGGAGCCCCTTGAACAGGGCGACCCGGGCCTTAGCCCCGCCGCTCTTTCCGACGGCCCAGAGGCTGATGGCGTAGGTCAGGGAATCCCCGAGGTCGTCCAGGCTGTCGGAGAGCAGGGCGTTGGACCCCGCAATCAGGGCCGCGGCGGCGATCACGACGAACATGACGGAATTGATCCCGAGAACCCACCACAGGGTCCTGCGCTGGCGTTCCTCCCGGGGGTCCAGCCCCGCTCCTCCGCAGTCTCCGCAACAACCGGCCATGATCGGAGCGGAAGAATACCCTTCCTCCTCCCCTGCACGCCTCAGGAATCCTCTCGTATCCTCGATGCATGCGCCCTTGTCGCACAGGTCGAAACCTCCGGCCCGCGCCCCTCCTCGCGGCCGCCCTGTTCGGGATCCTGATCCCGGTCCCCTCCGCTTCGGGACAAGCTGCCGCGGGCAATAGGATCCTCGGACTCGTGCCGCCACAGACCTCGACCTCCAAGGCGACCATCCAGATCCAGGATGTCGATGGAGGGTGCCGGACCGCCGCCCTTCGATGTTCGGGGGTCCTTCCCGGACTCAAGCCCGGCGGGTCGGGCGGCTCCGCCTACGACCCCCGCCACGATTCCCTCTGGATCGCGGACTCCCTCGCGATCGAGGAATGGGCGCTCGCGCCGGCATGCCGGAAGATCTGCACGACGAAGACCGTCCTGATGAATCCGAAGGCCTCCCTCCGCGGACTCGCGATCGCGGACCGGCGCGGCCTGCTCTACGTCCTCGAGAGCGCGCCCGGCTACGTCGGCATCCGTCCCTGGTTCCTGCGCTCCTGCCCTCCGGTCCCGACCCGGGGAGGCTGTTCCCTGACCCTCCGGGACTCCCGGGCCCTCGCCGGAGGCCTCGCCTACGACGAGTTCCGGGACCTCCTCTACTTCACGGTCTCGAGGCCCGCCTTCGTGGGTTGGGTCACGGACCTCTACGTCGCCCCCGCCTCCAATCCCTGCAAGGCCGTCAAGTCCGCCCTCGGCACCTGCCAGACCGGAGCGAACCCCTGGGGACCGGTCACCGGACTCGCCTACGAGGCCTGCAGCAAGCGACTCTACGCCACCGACGGAAGCGACACCCTCTTGGTCCTCCTTCTCGACCCCTTGAAGCTCGTCTGGAAGAGCCTCGGTTGCTGCCGGAAAGGATCGGCCGGAACCTGGACCGGACTCGCGGTCCTGCCGGGCTGGAAGAGGCGGGACACCGGCTCGGGTTGCTCCGGTAAGGGCTGTCCGTTCTGCGGAAGGATCCGCCAGACCCTGGTCGGAGGGATCCCCTCCCTCGGGAACCCCGCCTTCGGCCTCCAGGTGGAGAACGGACCGATACCCGGTTTCGGAATCCTCTTGCTCGGGGTCGGACCCTGCGGCAAGGGTCTCCGCCTCCCCTTCCTCTGCGCCCCGTTCTTCCCCAGCCTGGCTCCTCCTCCCCTCGCGATCCTCTCGGGGGCCCTGAGCGGAAAGGGACAGTGCCTGGGATCCGTGCGCCAGCCCCTTCCCCTCCCCGCGGACCCCAGGGCATGCGGCCTCACCCTCTGCGCGCAATGGCTCGTCCTCTGCGGGGCGGGCTCGGGCCTCGCCCTCTCCCAGGCAATCGAATTCACCCTGGCCGGAACCTGAACCCCGCGGGAGCGGCGGTTCGGCGGAAGGCGTTCAAAAGCGGAAGGTCATGAAGAACTTCATCACGACCTCGGTGTCGAGGGGTTGGAGGACCCTCCGGCCCTCGGGACGCCGCCAGCCCGCGAGAAGGACGAGGAAGAGTTCCTTCCCCGGTTCCAGGATCCAGCGCAGGCGCGACTGGAGACCGAGTTCGCGGGACTCGGTGTCGTATTGGAGGAGGTTGCGCAGCACGAGATCCGGGGATCCCTGGAAGTCGAAGGAGAAGGAGGCGACCCGGTCCGTGAAGTCCCCGTGGTTCAGGCGGACCCGCGTCTCCTCGTAGAGGCCCCCGAGCTTGATCCGCGGGTTCGGAATCCAGAGGGGCGCGACCGAGACCTGCGAGATCGAACCGTCATAGATCCGTCCGGCTTCGAGCCGGATCTCTCCGGAGAGCGCGCGACGGTCCGAGAGCTCGAGGGTCAGGAAGTGCCGAGTCATCGAATAGTCCCCCTCGGGCACGACGACCCCGTCACGGATCTCGAAATCCTCCGGCAGGCGCTCGAAGATCCGATGCGATTCGATCTCGATCGTGTCCCCGGAATCGAACTCGAGCCCGAGCCAGCGCAGGGGCACGGACCAGCTGTCCCGGTCGTGCCCGAGATCCGTCGTCAGGGTCGGGGCCAGACGGAAGGTGAGGCGGCGGAGGAAGGCGCCCTCGCTGCGCCAGGCGTAACGGCTCTGCCAGCGCCAGCGGACGATCCCCTCCCTCCGGACGAAGCCGAGGGCCGGGTCGAAATCGTCATCCACGACGCGCATCGAGGCCCTGTGCACCCAGTCCCTCGTCCGGAACTCCGAACCCAAGCCGAAGGCCTGGCCGCCTTCCTCGCCCTTCCCCGACGAGGCGAGGAACCAGGCGTCGAAGCGCAGGCTGCGGTCCCTCCCGAAGGCCCGGCTGTCGTTCAGGGAGAGATCGGCCCCGACGGTCCGGGCCCGTCCCGGAGCCTCCGGACGCCCCTCGGTCACGATCACCCCCGCCGAGGACTCGCGCCCGAGGTTCCGGCTGAGTCGGAGGACTCCCTGCCCCCGCGACGGGAAGCCCCCGTGTTCCTTGTTCAGGGTCCCGAGGAATCCGAGGTTCCAGGGACCGCTCCGTCCCGTCACCTTCAGCCCCCCATAAAGGGGGATGGCCCGCCCCGACGCATCCCGGCCGATCCTGCGCGAGAAGAACGGAAGCAGGTTCCGGCGCAGGTCGGGGGCCCCGAACTCGAAGAGCCCCGCGTCCTCGAGGAAGAAGTCTCGTTTCTCCGGGAAGAACAACGGGAAGCGCGTCAGGTTGAGCCGCCGCGCGTCGACCTCGGTCTCGGCGAAGTCGGTGTTCCAGGTCAGGACGGCACTCATCGAGGGGCTGATCCGGAACCGAAGGTCCCCCCCGGCCTCCGCGGTCCCGATCCTCGCACGGCGGTCCTCGCGGAGATTCCGCCCCGCGAACTTGAGGAAGGGCGTGATGTCGAGGCCGAGGCCCTGTCGGAGTCCCTTCAGCCCGTGGATCTCCCCTCCCTCGGCAAGGCGGAAGAAGAAATAGGCGACCCTGGGGTTGGCCCAGCGGTCCTCCTCGTCGTTCGCCTTGCGCAGGCGCCGCAGATTGAAGCCCCAGACCCCGCCCCCCTCCGCGAAGGCCAGCGAGGAGAAGGGGATCGCGACCTCGGCCTGCCATCCGCGGGGAGTCCGTTTCGCCTTCCCGTACCAGATCGCGTCCCAGTCCTTGTTGAAGCTCCGGCCGTTCAAGGCGATCAGCGCATCCCCCTTGCTTCCGCCGGCCCCGATCTGGAACCAGTAGGCGAAACGGCGGTCGTGGAAGGTGTCGATCCACCACTCCACGCGGTCGTCCGGATCGAGGTTCGCATCCCGCGCCATCAGCCTGTCGTGGACGGAGGACGGCTCGTCAAAGCACTCGATCGCGAGGTAGAACCTCTCCCGGTCGTAGGCGAGCCTCACCTGGGTCCTCCTCGTGGGCTTCGCGCCTTCGACGGGATCGACCTGCGTCAGCGGACCGAGAAGGGCGGCCTTCTCCCAAGCCCTTTCCCCGAGTTCCCCGTCGATCCGGATCCCGGCCTCGGGGCCGATTCGGGCGATGCGGACCTGGTAGGACCCGGCGGAGGACTCCTGGCGAGCCGCCCGGAGGGGAGCCCCCGCAGCCGTCGCGGACAGGAGGCTCGGAAAGAGGAAGAGGAGGTTCATCGAGGCCCTTCCGGGACCCGGCCCCCGCTCCGCGCCCTCCGCGCTTCGAGACGGCGGAGGCGCTTCTCGAAATCCAGGCTCAGGGACGGAGGCGCTCCCCCCACGGCGCGGGCGAGGAGGCGCAGGGCCAGCCGTGTGCAGGCGAGAGCCGGTTCGAGACGCCGCTGGTCCCTCTCGAAGAGGAGGGCCGCCTGCCGCAGGCCGCGGAGCAGGGCCTGTCCCGGGGGCGACGAGGGGTTTCCGTCCAGGAGGGCTTCCGCCGCCGTCCGGATCCGCCCGGCCGCGCCCTCGGCCTCGCCGAAGGCGCGCGCCTTCCGGCAGAGTCCGAGGTATTCCAAGAGGGCAGCGGGGAGATCCGGCGCGTCCTCCCCCAGGATCTCCAGGGCGCCCCGGTAGGACCGGCGGGCGGCCTCGAGGTCCCCCAGTCCCGCGTACCCGCGGGCGATCTCGAGCCTCCGGACCCCCTCCCCCCCGGGAGGCTCGCGCCTCTCCCCTCCCTCCGGATCCTCGGTCGAAGCGATCGAACCGAGCCAGGAGGACAGCGCGACGAGCGAGAGCACGTCGTCCCGGTTGTGCGCGAAGACCCCCTCGAGCAGGTGGGGACGCCCGTCGAGGAAGTCCATCCAGGCTCCCGGCGCCTCGCTCCCGGGCAGGTCGGAATCCCGTTCGAATCCGCAGAAGGCCCGCTCGACGGTCGCCAGCCGCGCGTCTCCGAGTCTTCCCCGATGGAGGCGGCGCATCGGATGGTAGAGGTCCAGGTGTCGCAATCCCCCGAACGGAGGTTCGACCCCGTGGATCCGCATCTTGTCCTCGAGCCGGTGGCGGTCGAAGGATTTGCCGAAGAAGCTGACGACCGCCCTGGCGCGGGCAATCCGGCGCGCCGCCTCCCGGAGGAGAGCCGGCTCCTCCTCCGGCCCGCGCAGGAAGCCCTGCCAGAGTTCGAAGCCCCGCCCCGTGAAGCGGCCGAGCCCGACGAGGAAGACGAAGACGCCGGCGCCCGATTCGAGCCCCGTGGTCTCGGTATCGAGGAAGACCGCGGAACGGAGTTCCAGACCGCGCAAGGACGGGTCCCCGCTGAGCAAGGCGAAGACTTCGGGATCGACCTCGAAGACCGAGCGGAGGCGGCGCAGGCCGTGCCGGTGCTCCGGGGAAAAGACCTGGAGACGGAAGGCGTGGGTCTCGCCCCCGCGGACCGCCGTCCGGAGGTTCAAGGGAAGTCCCCGGGTTCGGAGCGGGGAATCCCCGCCCCCTTCCCGTATGGGATCGGAATCCCGCGCCTTTCCGGTCGCGAGCCGGCGCCGGAGCCATTCCGGCATTCCGGAACGCGGCGCTCTCCGGGCGGGGGCGCTTTCCGTTTCCCGCCGCAGGCGGCGCAGGCGTTCCCGGAACTCTTCCTTCGATCCGTTCATCCGATCCAAGCCTTCCCGATCGCCCGCCGGGGGACGATAGCGCCGGGCGCCCCCTCAAGCCCGTAGACGGGAGAGGACCTCGAGCGCGCAGGCCTTCCCCTCCGGCCCGACCTCCTCGCTGGGCCCGACGCAGGCGGGGCACCCGCTCCCGCAACGACAGTTCGCGACGACCTCGCGGGCGGCGGAGAGGAGGACCATGTGCTCCTCGAAGAGGAGCCGCGCGAGACCGACCCCGCCCATGACCCGGTCCCAGAGGTAGAGCATCGGCCGCTCGAAGTGCGGGTCCCGGATGCGGGCCGACAGACCGAGGTCCGAGGGCTGGCAGCGGAGATGGAGCGGAGCGACGCGGCGGAGGATGGCCCCCACCGCGCGCCAGGCAGCGCCCCGGTCCCCTCCTCGGAGGCCGAGTTCGGCGGCGGTCTCCTCCGAGAGGCCGAGCAGGAAGCACTCCGAATCCATCTCCTCGGGAGGAAGACGGATGTCCCCGGCGCCCAGGTTCTCCCTCGTGTAGAAACGGATCTTCTTGTAGAGCGTCGCCAGGGTCGTGACGTGCACCTCCCCGACCCGGACATCCCACTTGAGCCCTTCCCCGCTTCGTGGATGGCGCCTTTCCTCCTCGAGGCGCAGCACGCGCAACTCGGTCTCGGTATGCGCGTCCGTGAAGTAGTCCGAATCGACCCTGCGGGCGTAGGCCCTGCGGTTCTCGTAGTCGAATCGTTCGATCTTCCAGGTCTCCCCCTCGACCTGATAGATCGCCCCCTCGTGCACGGTCGTAATCGAGCCTTCGCGGTCGATCTCGCCGATCGCCTTCCCGCTCTCCCGGTCGAGGATGACGACGTTGTCCGGCTCATTGCCCTTCAAGGTCACGTCCTGCGCCGGATAGGCGTCGGCCATCCAGAAGAAGCGGCCCCCACGCCGTCGCAGGAAGCCCGATTCCTCGGCAAAGTATTCGAGGATGCCCGGAACCGCCTCGACCGCGCCGAACTCAGGCTCGTCGGGCAGCCCTCCTTCCACTTCCCGGAAGGGCAGCTCGAAAGCCGCGCACTTGAGCTGTTCGGACAGGATCACGAGGTTGTCCGGGTCGAGCGCGAGGCGCTCCCCTCCGCTCCGGAACAGGAGTTCGGGATGACGGACGAGGTATTGGTCGAGGGGGTCGGAACGGGCGATCTGCACGACGAGGGAAGGCTCTCCCCGGCGGCCGACGCGTCCCGCGCGCTGCCGGAACGAGGCCTGCGAACCCGGATAGCCGACGAGCACCGCAACATCGAGGGCCCCGATGTCGATACCGAGTTCGAGGGCGTGGGTCGCGACGACGACCTTCGTCCGCCCTTCCTTGAGGTCCCGTTCGATCTCCCTCCGCATCGCGGGGAGATACCCGCCCCGGTAGCCGCGGATCTCGGACTCGCGCAGCCCGAGCCGGGCCGCGCTTTCCTTCAGGTAGCGCGTCAGGACCTCGACGGCCGTGCGCCTGCGGCAGAAGAAGATCGTCTGGTGCCCGGGTCCGCAGACTGCGGCGGCGAGGCGGCGCGCCTCCTCGAGGGCGTTCGCACGAAGCCCCCTGCCAGGGTCGACGAGAGGGGGATCGTAGACCGCGAAGTAACGCTTCCCGGAGGGCGAGCCGTCCCGATCGACGACGGCGACCTCGCGGCCGAAGAGCCTCGCCGCGTGTTCGCCGGCCTCCCTGAGGGTCGCAGAGGAGGCGAGAAAGCGGGGAGAGGCTCCGTAATGCCGGGCGACGCGCAGCAGCCGGCGCAGGACGTTCGCGACACTCGATCCGAAGACCCCCGAGAGCGTATGGAGTTCGTCGACGACGATCCAGCGAAGGTCGCGGAAGAGATCGGACCACTTCGCGTGGTTCGGGAGGATCCCCTGGTGCAGCATCCACGGATTCGTCAGGATCAGATGCCCGCGTGCGCGCAGGGAACGGCGCACCGCGGGAGGGGTGTCGCCGTCGTAGGTGCAGCAGTTCCAGGACTCCCCCATCGCCTCGATCATCGACGTGAATCCGACGGTCTGATCCTGGGAGAGGGCCTTCGTCGGGAAGAGGCAGAGAGCCTTCGCCGCCCCTCCGCTCTCGAACAGAGACTGGAGGATCGGAATCGTGTAACAAAGCGTCTTCCCCGAGGCGGTCGGCGTCGCGACGCAGACGTCGCGCCCGTCGAGGGCGAGGCGCACGGCCTCGGCCTGGTGCGCATAGAGCCCGTCGAAGCCTCGTTCCTCGAGGACGCGGACGATCTCGGGCCGCAGCCCCTCGGGGAAGGGGACGATGTGCCCCTCCCGGGCCGGGACCTCGACCCAATGGGGGATCCGGTCCCTCCAGGCCTCCCCTTCCTTGAGGAGGCGGACGATCTCCTCGACCCTCCGCCCTCCCAGGACCCGACGTACCCCACCCCCCTCGGGAACGCCTCCAAGCTCGATCTCCCTGCCCGCGCCCTCCTGCGTCATCCTCGTCTCCGCGCCCCCTCCCGGGCCCGCCGGCCCTATGTTCGGTTTCGTTTAGGGTAGCGACGGCGCTCCCTTCCTTCCACCGGGTCTCGAGGCGGGGGGACGGACCTTCTTGTCGTGCCCCGCCCCGTCCTTCCGCTTCCGCGCCCGGGGAAGGTAGTCCTCCAGGGCCAGGTCGAGATCCTTCTTCGCCTTCTCGCTCCATCTGGATCCCCTGAGGAACTCGACGATCTCTCCCACGAGCGCATAGGCGCCGAAGCGGGAGGGATGCAGGCGGTCCCATTGCAGGAGCGTCTCGGGGCCGAAGCGTTTCGAACCCCCGTCCTTCCCGACCGGCAGAACCATGCCCCCGCCCCGCATCCGGCGGGTCCAGGCCGCCAGAGGAACGAGGAGTACGTTCGGCCGGTTCTCCGCCCACTTCCGGAGGCGGTCGTTGAAAGCCGCGAGTTCCTTTGGGCTCGGGATCGCCGTGGGGGGCAGCATCTTCGGGGAGGCCCCGCGCATGTCGGGGATGTCTCCGAGGATGATCGGGCCCTGGAATCGGGCGCACTGTTCGAGCCCTTCCTCGAAGAGCCGCTTTCGTTTCTCGGGGCTGCGGGTTCCGTAGGCGAACCAGAACAGGTAATCGACCGCGAGAAGGAGGGTCGGATCGCGCTTCAACGCGAGGTCCATGTTTCGTTTCCCGAGCCTCCTCGGCGCAAGGAACATCATCTCTCCCCCCGGGACCGTGTAGGGGCGCGCCTTCGCCTTCACGAGGGCGGCCCCGAAGGCCTTTCCAAGCGGGAGGCCGTTCCCGAAGCCCGCGGTCACACTGGCACCGACCGCGACGACGCGGTCGAAAAGCCCCTTCGATTCCGAGGGCCGGGAAGCCGGGATCCTCTCCCCACGCGCGGGACGGGGAGTCCCCTGAAACAGGAGGGACCCGCAGAGAAGGAGAGACAGGAGGGTGGCGTACATGCGGGGATTCTATCCGTCCCTCCGCCTCTGCCGAGCCCCTCGAACGGGGCCGCCCCGGGGTTCCAAGGATGGGGATCTATCTCCTCCTCCGTCTCCGCCGGCCGAGCCAGGCACCGCCTCCGGCCAGGGCCAGGAGGGCGAGCGTTCCGGGTTCGGGTGTCGGGCTGCCCGGAGGAGGGCCGTCCCCGTTCCCTTTCTTAGGGGAGGCCCCTCCCTTCTTCGGAGCGGGTCGGGGAGCGGGTCGGGGAGCGGGAGCGGAACCTCCCCCCCCCGGACTCGAAGGCCGATAACCGCGGTGGCGGATCCTCGCCCTCTTCCAGAAGGCCCACCACTCGGGCTTGCGTTCGTTCCGGACGTCCTGCGGAGACGGAGAAAGGGGCTCCGCCGGGGCGGCGGCCTCGAGGGCTTCCGCCGTCAGGGATGCACAAAGGATCAGAGTAAGGGTGGCGATCGTTCGCCGCATGATTCCCTCCCGAGAAAACGGAGTTCGAGCGGCCGATCCGCCTGCGCGTCGTGGGGCCGCCCGCCCCGCGCTACGCGTGCGTTTCTATCGACCAGAGAAACCTACCCCACCCTCTGCTTTCTCGCAGAAAAAGAGCGGCGTCTCAGTCGGGGGGCCGGCTCCAATTCCGGAGGGCCTCGCGGAGCCTGGCGGAAAGCTCGGTCGCAGGGAGGCGTTCCTGCTCCATCGAATCCCGGTCCCTGAGGGTCACCGTCCCGTCCTCGAGGGTCCGGCCGTCCACAGTCACGCACCAGGGAGTTCCGATCTCATCCTGGCGCCGGTAGCGGCGGCCGATCGCCCCTTTCTCGTCGTAGAAGGTCCGGAAACCCTCGGCCCGCAGATCGGCTTCGATCTCGTCCGCGCGCTCGGGCATGCCGTCGCGCTTGACGAGGGGGAAGACCGCGACCGTGATCGGAGCGATCCTCGGGTGGAAATGCAGGACCGTCCGCGTATCCGGACGCCCCTTCTTGTCGACTCCGAGTTCCTGCTCCTCGAAGGCGTCCACGAGGAAGGTCATCGCCGCCCGATCCACTCCGGCCGCCGGTTCGACGACATAGGGGGTATAGCGTTCCTTCGTCTCCTCGTCCCAGAAGACGAGCCGGGTGCCGGAAGCCTCGGAGTGGCGTTTCAGGTCGTAATCCGTCCTTCGCGCGATGCCCTCGAGTTCGCTCCACCCGAAGGGGAACAGGTACTCGACGTCCGTGCAGCCCGCGCTGTAATGCGCGAGTTCATCCTCTCCATGCGGCCGCAGGCGGAGCTTCTCAGGATCCACTCCGAGATCCACGTACCAGCGCAGGCGCTCCGCGACCCAGTATTCGTACCACTTCTCGTCCTCGGCCGGCGGAACAAAGAACTCCATTTCCATCTGCTCGAACTCCCGCATCCGGAAGACGAAGTTCCCGGGCGTAATCTCGTTCCGGAAAGACTTCCCGATCTGGGCGATCCCGAAGGGCGGCTTCAATCGGGAACTCCCCTGGACGTTCAGGAAATTCGTGAAGATCCCCTGCGCGGTCTCCGGACGCAGGTAGACGATCGAGGCCGAATCCTCGACCGGCCCCATGAAGGTCTTGAACATCAGGTTGAACTGGCGGGGCTCGGTGAAGAAACCCGCGTCCCTGCACTCGGTTGCGGGACGCTTCTTGAACCTCCGGTTCGGACAGACCCGGCCCTCGAGGTCGTCCGCCCGGAACCGGGCCTTGCATTCCCGGCAGTCGACCATCGGATCCGAGAACCCGCTGAGGTGTCCCGAAGCCTCCCATACCTTCGGGCTCTGGAGGATGGCCGAATCCAGGCCGACGACGTCTCTACGGGAGGTGACCATCGCCGCCCACCAGGCCTCCTTGACGTTTCGTTTGAGTTCGACGCCGAGGGGACCATAGTCGTAGCAGGAGCCCAATCCCCCGTAGATCTCGCTCGCCTGGAAGATGAAGCCGCGCCGCTTGCACAGGCTCACGACGCGTTCCATCAGATCGGGTTCGGGCTTGTTCATCGGTGGGTCCGGATCGTTTCGTCGAATCACGGCCGAGGGGCCGCCTTGTGGGGGCTCGGAGGGAGGGCTAGCCTCACCGCCTTGCTGCTCGGCCCGGGGCCTGTCCCCGGGACCTCGAGCCCCACAAGGAACAAGTCGATGGCCCTCGCTGCAAGCATAAACAAGGTCCTGGACGGTCTTCCGCTGGATCCGGAGGAAGGACTCGAACTCTATCTCGAGGCCGAACTCCCGATCCTCGGCATGCTCGCCGACAGGGTCCGGAAGCGCTTCCACGACGACGGAATCGTCACCTACATCGTCGACCGCAACGTGAATCCGACGAACGTCTGCGTCACCGACTGCGGTTTCTGCGCGTTCTACCGCCGCCCGGGCCACAAGGAGGCCTACGTCCTCGACGACGAGGAACTGGAGGCCAAGATCCGCGGACTGAAGGAGGCCGGCGGGGTCCAGCTCCTCCTCCAGGGAGGCCACCACCCCGGCCTGAAGGTCGATTGGTTCGCGGATCTCTTCCGCCGGATCAAGAGCCGGCACCCCGACATCTGGATCCACGGCATGAGCCCTCCCGAGATCGTCCATCTCGCGAAGTTGGGGAAATGCACCCCCCGCGAAGTCCTCCGCACGCTCCAGGAAGCGGGGCTCGATTCGATGCCGGGAGGCGGCGCCGAGATTCTCGTCGACCGCGTGCGCGGGCGGATCGCCCCGAAGAAGGCCTCGGCCGAGGAATGGCTCGAAGTCATGCGGCAGGCCGCGGATCTCGGGATGAGGACGACGGCCACGATGATGTTCGGGACGGTCGAGACTCCGAGAGAGCGCGTCGAACACCTCGAGAGGATCCGGGCCCTCCAGGAGGAGTGCGGGGTGTTCACGGCCTTCATCCCCTGGACCTTCCAACCCGACCACACGCCGATGGAGACCGAATGGAGACGGGAAGGAGGCGGAAAGGCCACCGCTGCCGAATACCTCCGGATGCTCGCCTTCTCCCGGATCTACCTGCACAACATCGAGAACATCCAGAGTTCCTGGGTCACGCAGGGCATCAAGATCTGCCAAATCGGGCTCGGCATGGGGGCCAACGACTTCGGTTCCGCGATGCTCGAGGAGAACGTCGTCAGTTCGGCCGGCTGCGACAACATGACGACCCTCGAAGAGATCGAGCGCCATATCGAGGACGCGGGCTTCATCCCGAGGAGACGGGACATGCTCTACCGGATCCTCGACGAGGAGAACCGTCCCCTTCCGGGAACCGGCGTGCGGCCCATGGGCCATGGAACGGTCCGAAGCCGGGAGGCGGTCTCGTGAGCGCCGTGGTCGAGGGGCTCGACCGCCTCCTCGAGGGCTCGGACCTGGCGGACATCCGGGACAAGATCGAGAGAGGCGAGCGCCTGGACTTCGAGGACGGCGTGCGTCTCTACCGCCACCCGGACCTGGCCGCCGTCGGAGCCCTCGCCCATGAGGTCAGGACGAGGAAGCACGGGCGGAAGGCCTATTTCAACATCAACCTGCACCTCGACTACACGAACGTCTGCCTCTACTCCTGCAAGTTTTGCGCCTTCGCCGCGAAGCCCGGCGAGGACCGCGCCTACCTGATGACTCCGGAGGACGTCCACGCGCGCATCTCCGCTGTCGCGGACAGCGACCTCTCGGAGGTGCACATGGTCGCGGGCATCCACCCCGACCTCGACTACGACTACTACCTCGACATCGTTCGGGCCGCCAAGCGCGCGAAGCCGGACATCCATGTCAAGGCCTTCACGATGGTCGAGATCGACCACATCCTGAAGATCTCCGGGAAGAGCGAGGACCGGGTCTTCGAGGATCTGCGCGAGGCGGGCCTCGGCTCCTGTCCCGGCGGGGGAGCGGAGATCCTCGCGACGCGCATCCACAAGGCGGTCTTCCGGGAAAAGATCGGCCCCGAAGAATGGCTGGAGACCGCGCGCAAGGTCCAGACGCACGGTTTCAAGATGAACGCGACGATGCTCTACGGCCACGTCGAGCGGGTCGAGGAGCGGGTCGAACACCTCTGCCGGCTCCGGCGGCTCCAGGACGAAACGGGGGGATTCATGACCTTCATCCCCCTCGCCTTCTGGCCGTACAACACGGCCCTGCGGAATTACGGCAAGGTCACGACGGGGTGGAACGATCTCCGGCAGATCGCGGTCTCGAGACTCATGCTCGACAACATCCCGAACATCAAGGCCTACTGGGTCATGATGACTCCGCGGGTCGCGCAGACGGCGCTCTCCTTCGGCGCGAACGATCTGGACGGCACGGTGACCGAGGAACGCATCACGCACGACGCGGGGACCTCGGCCCCGATGCTCCTCCCCCGGGACGAACTCGTGCGCCTGATCCGCGGCGCGGGTTTCGAGCCCGTGCTCAGAGACACGACCTACGAAAGTTTCCGGCCGGTCTGAGACCCAAAACGGCGGAGGCGGAGGGCGACCCCGAAACCCAGGATCGCAAGAGCCAGGACGGCGGGCAGCCAGGGAAGGGGGCGCTCCGCCGAAACGTCGAAAACCAGCCGATGGGGAACCCCTCCGATCCCCACGACGAGTTCGTAGCGCCCCGCCTCGGGCGCTTCGAATCGCAGGACGCCGTCCCTGCCGGAGGGAGGAGTGCGCAGGACGAGCCGGCCCCCTTGGTCGAAGACCTCCCCGATCAATCCCGCGCTCTCGGCCCGGATCCGCACGAGGCAGCGGTCCCCGGCCGTCGGGCGCAGGGGGTCAAGCTCGAGGCTCTGACGCACGGAGAAGGGCGCGAATCGACCAGCCCGCCCCCCCGAAGAGGATCAGGCCCGCCAGGAACATGACGACGATTCCGAGAGGGAATCCTCCGCCGAACTTCACCGAGACGAACTCCTTGTCGATCTCGGTTTCCGTGGTCTTCCCATCCTTCCCCTTCGTGAGCCGGTAGACGCTCAGCTTGACGAGCCCGGGCGCGGTCGGGGTCCAGTAGACCTCCCCTCCTCCGCCTCCGAGTTCCTCGACCTTTTCGACCTTCGAACCCGGCCTGTAGACGGCCCGAACCACGATGCTCGGATCCTCACCCCGCCAGCGGAGCTGCGTCTCCCTCCCGACGACGAGGAAGCGGTCCTCGCGGGGGGCGTAGTCCGTGATCTCAAAGCCCTGGGCCCGGAGCCCCGCGGCGAGAAGAACCGAGACGAGAAGGAAACGGATCATGAATCGACCTCCCCTGCCGTCCCCTCCCCCGCGGAACGAACTCCCGGCCCCGAGGGAAGAGGAGCCTCCAGATCGGGAAGCCCCTCCTCGACTCCCCTCCGGCCGGAGAGCCACCAGGCAAGCCCGCCCCCCCCGAGCATCCAGACCAGGAAGACGACCCAGGGAGAGACGCGCAGGAAGGAACCGAGAATCCCCTCGGTCTTCGAGAAATCGGTCTTCGTGCCGTAGAGCCCTCCCGCCTCTCCTTGGGAGACGGCCGAGATCAGGATCATCAGGAGAAGCCCGGGAATCACGAACCTGAGGAGCAGGTCGAACCAGACACCCAGACGGAACCGGCTGTTCGCATTGACGAAGTCCCGGATCCGTCCGCTGCCGACGACCCACCCGATGACGATGCATTCGACGAGTCCGACGATCAGGAGTCCGTAACCGAAGGCCCAGTGGTCGGTCAGGTCGAGAAGCCAGAGCCCCAGCGGCAGTCCCGGAAGCGCGGCGGCCGGAAGGGCGAAGACGAGCGATCCGATGACCCCCACCGTCCCGAAGATCGCGAGCGTCCGCCACCTCGGCAGGCGGAATTTGTCCTGCCCCGCCGCCACGAGGGCTTCCAGGAGGGAGATGCTCGAGGTCAGGCCTGCGACCAGGAGCAGGAGGAAGAAGCCGATCGCGAAGGCCTTCGCAGCGAAGGGCATCGCGGCGATGCCGGCCGGAACGACGTAGAACATCATCGCGATCGTCGAGGAACTCGGTGCGATCGCGAAAGAGAACAGGATCGAGAAGACCGCGACCCCGGCGATCCACTCGAAGCCGCAGTTCAAGAGGGAGGTCGTGACCGCGTTGTGCGTCAGGTCGGAATCCTTCGGAAGGTAGCTCGCGTAAGCCGTCATGACGCCGAAACCGAGCGAAAGGGAGAAGAACATCTGGCTCAACGCCCCCTGCCAGACCGAGAGATCGCCGAGGACCTCCGGCTGCGGGGTGAACAGCACCTTGACCCCCTCGAAGCCTCCCGGCAGGGACATGCCGACGAAGACGAGAACGATCATCGCGAGCCACATCAGGGGCAGGAAGACCTTGACGACGGGCTCGATCGACTTCGTCCCCCGGCTGACGATCAGGAGATTCAGGATCCAGACGAGGACCACCCCGAAGAAGGGGCCGTAGGTCATCTTGAAGGAGTCGAAGAAGGGCGGTTTCGCGGAGGCCCCGAAGGAGGCCGTCACGTCCGTCGTCAGAGCGCCCCAGGCCATCCCCGCGACCCAGCCGAGGATCGTGATGTAGTACATCGTGATGAACCCGGCGTTCAGGATCGCGAACCAACCCGCGAACTCCCCGGCCCGCCCACCCGCGACCCGCATCGCGAGGGGGAAGCTCTTCCTCGTCGAGGCTCCCAACCCGAACTCCGCGACCATGACCGGCATGCCGACCAGGAAGAGCGCGATGAAATACGGGAGATAGAAGGCCCCTCCCCCGAAACGGTAGGCGTTCGAGGAGAACATCACGATGTTCCCCAGCCCGATGGCCGACCCCGAGGCCGCCAGGATGAAGCCCATCTTGGACTTCCACTGCGCGCGGGATTCCGTCATGGGGGTCAGAGTCTAGCCCTCCCCGCCCCCCCGCGGGTAGACCTCAGTGGCCGTAGGCCTCCACGTAACGGAGAATCCCTTCGCGGATCGAATCGGGATCTAGATGGGATTCGGCGACGATCTCCTCGAGGGATCCTCCCGTTCTCCAGCGGTCGTCGTGATCGGGGGTAAGGGCGAACTCCTCGAGTCGCCGATCGGGAATCCAGTCGCGCACGATCCGCCGGGCCTGGGTCGCAATCATCATCGAACCGTACCACTCCCGCTCGGGCAGGATCTCCTCTCGGTATTCCTCATCCTGCATCCGGAACAACTCGTAGGAGATGCAACAAACGATCTTGACGTTCGGACCTTCGGAGGCGAACCACGGCAGGAGCCGGACGACACTCTCCACGGCGCTCGTCCCCTGCACGAGGACGGTGCCCTCGACCGGACGGTCGTCCGGTCGCCGCAGGACGTAGGCACCCCTCGCGGCGGCCAGATGGGAATCCATGCCGAGCTTCCGCCGGTCCGGAATCTCGACCGGCGGACGGGTCAGGTGCAGGGCGATGACCGGAACCCCGGTCTTGAAGGCCGCAACGAGGGCCGGGGCGACCTCGTTGTGTTCCCAGGGATGGAGATTGACGATCTGGCCGTCCGGGAAGAGCTGCGTGACCCCCGGCGCGAAGATCCCGAAGTGGGTCCGGGAATCCTCGGCCGTCTCGGGCCCCGAGTGCCCCGCGATCCACAGGATCCTGCCGGTCTTCAAGTCGCAGTCCTGGCTGAGCTGCGAGAAGAGGCGGACAAGTCCGTACTTGAGATAGGAGAACGACCCGTAGGTGGAGCAGGCCCCGATGAACCCCGCAAACTTCTTCTCGGGATCGGCGGCCAGGTTGACGGAGGCCATTCCCGCGCAGAGGCCTGCGTTCGTGAACTCCGTGATCTGCTGGGGAAGGAGAGCGCCTCCGGGATTCTCCTCCCGGTCGTACCAACCGCTGCCTTTCGCGTCCCCGAAGTCCTTCATGAAACCGGCGATGTTCGTCGATTCCGCAAGGTCCGCGGACATCGCGATAACGATCGGACGCCCGTACTTCGACAGGGCGTAGGAGTTCCACCATGCCCCGAACTTCTCGAGCCCCTTCCGGTTCGGCGCCTTCGTTCCGGGATCGACGAAGAGTTCCGGGGGCAGATTCTCGAGATCGGTGAAGATGGGATCGTCGGCGAGAAGGTCGACGGCGGGATCGACCCGGATCCCCTCGATTCTGTCGGGCACCGTCTCCGCGATCGCGACGAGGCGGTCGGTCAACCACTCGACGAACTCGCGGTCCTGGGCCATGGCCTCGCAGACGGTCCGGATATGGCTCGCGGCCTGCTCGGTCGCGGCGGGCATGCCCGGGTCGCCCTCGCCGAAGCCCTCGAAACGCACTCCGTAGAAATCCTGGAACTCCTTCTTGGTCTCCCAGAAGAGAGGGCTGTTCCTCTTGTGCGCCGCTCCATGGGACTTGTTTCCGGTCACCCCGTATCCGCGCCCCTTGACGGTCTTGAACCAGGCCATGCGGGGAGCGTCCTTCGGCGCATCCCCATAGACCGCCTCGTAGAGGGCGGGAACGACCCCTGAGAAGTCGCTCCCCCTCTCCGTTCCCGCGACGTGGAAACCGTAGGGCCGGAACCAATCCTCAGGATTCCCGTGCACGACCCTCGAATGGGGCGTCGGGTCGATGCCGTAGTCGTTCCAGTCGAAAAGATAGACGAGGTTCGAGAGTCCGAGTCCGTAGGCCGTGTTTTTCGTCTCATGGTGACAGCCGGCGCTGTGCCCTCCCTCCCCCTCGATCGCGAAGACTCGGACCTCGCCGCAGCCCGCGTGCTTGAGCGCAAGGGCTTCCCCGGCGGCCGCCGGGGCCCCGTGTCCGGACGGACCGGTGTTGAACTTGATGAACAGGGTCTTCCCCTCGAACTCCGCATGCCCCGGGAGTCCGCCGTTCCGCCGGAGCGTGAGCAGGTCCTCGGGAAGGAGGATCCGCGACTCTCCTCCATGGACACGGAAGCGCTCGTCCCCGGTCCACTCGTAGCGCAATTTCATCGCCTGGTTGACGACGGAGAGGCAGGCGTAGACGAGCGGGATGCAATGGCCTGCGATCAGGACGAAACGGTCGGCGAAAGGACGCGTTGGATCCCGGACGTCCCAGCGCATCGCCCCGCTCGTCATCAGGGCGGTCATCATGTGGACCTTCGAGCGGGACCCCCCGGGATGTCCGCTCTGCCTGTGGTTCAACATGATGTCGATGAACTGGTCGGCGAAGAGCCGGAACCTGTCCATCCTGCCATAGTCCTTGGCAAGATCTTCGAGCGGAAACAGCGCTTTGACGTCGCTCATCGAGGTCCTCGTGGAGATAACGGGTTCGAGCAGGGGCCCGGGGAAAAGGCGGGAATTCTAGCCGTGCGGGGCGCGGGGGCCAGCATCGCGCCGAGCGGTCGGCGTGAAAAAGGGTCGCGGGATGTGGAAAGCTCAGGGCTTCGTCGTCCGCCCCCCCCAGGGTTCGGGACGCAGGACGGGCGCGTTGAGCGCCTGCACGACCCACTCCCCGTCCTCGAAGACGTCGATCGTCGTCAACCCCCCGTAGGAATGCATCAAGGAGAGGCTCCGCGGTCCGGGGATGCCGAGAACGCGGGCGGTGACCGCCCGCATGACCTGGCCGTGGCAGACGAGGAGCACGATCCCCCCCTCATGTTCGGCGAGGACCTCCTCGAGGAAGGGGAGGACACGGTCCAGGAGGTCCCGATGAGATTCCCCGCCGTGTCCCCTGTATCCGTCGGGATCCCTCCGGTAGGCCTCCCAGGCCCCCGGCCACTCCTCCTCGATCCGGTCGAAGCTCTTGCCCGCCCAGCGCCCCCGATCGATCTCGCGCAGCCTCGGGTCGGCGCGCACCTCGAGCCCCCTCGGGGCCGCGAGGAGGCGCGCACCCACCAGGGCTCGTTCGAGGTCGCTCGAATAGACCGCGTCGAAGGGCTGGTCTGCGAGGGCGAGGGCGAGTCGTTCGAAGCGGGCGCGCCCCTCCGCGGAGAGCGGGATGTCGAGACCTCCGTAGACCCGGTCCCTCCAGGACGGATCCACCTCCCCGTGCCTGCAGAAATGGAGCCGGGTCGCCCTCATCGGCGCTCCCGACCGTTCTCCCGGTCAGGCGTTGCGGGGTCGAAGCGGAACACGAGGATCGTCATATCCTTGGGCCCGTTCCAATTCGGAAGGCGCTTGACCTGGTGGAAGCGGGCGCGCACCCAGGTATCCCAGCGCTTCGAGCGATCCCACTCGTAGAACTCCGGCTCGGTGATGACGAGCCAGACCCTCTTCCCGTCGGCCTTCGCCTCCTCGACCCAGCGAGGAAGATTCGGAAGCGTCCAGTCGGCGAGCTGTTCGACCCTCCGGCGGCCCGGATTGCGGATCGCCAGGACTCCGAGTTGCGGGTCGTTCGGGTTCAAGTACCACTCCATGCTCGGCTGATTCGTGCTGGCGATCCGGTCCTCGTGCCCCGCGTGGAGGTCGATGTAGTCCGCGGCCTCCCGCCAGCGCGGACGGTCGCCGTAACGGTAGTTGAAATAGAGGTGGTCCTCGGCCGCGAGGTCGAGGACCAGCATGCCCAGAGGCAAGGCCCGGATCAGGAGTCTCCCCAGACCCTCGACCTTGAGGGACCGTGTGATCTCATAGGCCCCATAGCCCGAGAGGGCGCACCAGGCGGGAAGCGTGAAGAACAGGTATTGCGCGGTCGCCTTCATGAAGAGGGAGGCGAAGGAGGCCTCGAGGACGGGGACCGCGATCAGGAGAATCAGGAAGAACCCCGACCGGGCTCGGCGTTTCCAGAGGAGGAAGGCGCCTCCCAGGGCGGCCACAAGCACGGGGACCCGCACGAAGAACACCGTCGTGTTCACAAGGTGGAAGAAGGACTCTCCCCCCTTGGCCCTCTGGAAGACCCGGATCGCGTCCCAGAAGAAGAGGATGGCTAGAAGGCCGAGCAGGAGCACCGGGAGCATGAAGCTCCAGAAGGCTCTCCGGTCGAAGGCCTCGGGGGGCTTCGCGAGCCGGAATCGGAAGGAAAGAACGTAGATGACGAAGACGGGAAGGAGGAAGAGGCCCGAGGGATGGGAGAGACCTGCGAGCAGCGAGGTCAGGAGGGAGCCGAGAAGGAGGACCGGCCGCCCCCGTTCGACTCCGACCTGGAAGAGTCCGATCGCGAGAAGTCCCAGGAAGAGCACGAGGGAATAGACCCTGCAGTTCTGGGACCAGTAGATGTGCCAGGGAGAGAGACAGAGGATCAGGGCGGAGACGAGGGCGGGCCCCCTCCCGAGAAGATGCCGGACGACGACGGCCATCAAGGGAATCGAAAGGATGCCGAAGAAGGCGAAGGGTAGCCGGAAGGCACCCTCTCCTACTCCGGGAAGGATCGGCGCGAGCCAGCGGATCAGGAGGAAGCCCAGGGGGTATCGGCCCCGCGTCGTCTGCAGGAACTCGTCCATCGGGATCAGGAGGGCGTCCCGAAGGGTATGCGCCTCGTCGACCCAGAAGGACCAGAGACCCAGGTGATAGAGCCTCAGGATCCCCGAGAGAATCGTCATGCCAGCCAGGAGGAACAAGCTGCTCCGATCCCAACCTCCCTGTTCGGGAGGTGCGCCGTCGAAGGCCGGCCGGGTCTCCACCCTCCTTTCCTCCTCAAAGATGTCCTCTGGCAGGGGCGGCGGGCGGTCCACGTCCAGTTCCATAGGTCGAAGTATAGCCCGCCAGGCCTAAAAAGGAGCGCAAACCCTTCCATGGCAAGAAGATGCGCGCCTCTTTAAGGAGAGATCCAGGCTCGGCCTCGGCTGACCGAAAAGGACGAGGTGTCTGGGGAGGTCTCGAGAGGGAATGGATCTTCGATTCTGTAAACGCCTGCGCTGCAAGCTGATCCTGCCGATCCTCGTAGGGTCCCTGCTGCTGGGTTCGGCGGGGGCCTTCCTCGAGATCTGGCGGAGCCGGAACGAACACAAGAACCTCCTCCTTGAAGAAGCCGTCCGATTCCGCGGACTCGCGAAGGCGATCCTCGAGCGGGCGGAGACACGGGAGGACCTCCCCGGGATCCTTGCGACCCTCCACTCGGTAACCGGACTTCGCGCGGCGGCCGTCCTTGGAGGCAGCCCACCCCGCATCCTCGCCACCAGCGGTTCCTCCAAGATGCCCCCGCCCTTCGCGACCTCGGCCGGAGACCCGCGCTCCCTCATTCTTCCGGGGAAAGGGGAGGAATGGAGGGAGTTGCGGAATGGAGAACTTCTGCGTTCTTCGAGCCCCCTCTCCCTGGAGAGACTCGGTATCCGGGATGGACGTCTTCTTCTACTCCTCGACGCGACGAAGTTCGGACCGAGAATCGCCTCCGAATTGCGGGGTATGTTCCTCACGATTCTCCTCGTGCTGTTCGGGGTGGTCGGTCTCTCCGTCCTCCTTCTCGAGAAGATCGTCCTCCAGCGCCTCCACCGGATCTTCGAGGTCGTCCACGCACGGACCCGGGGTGAGATCGGAAACTCGATCCGTCTCGACGGAGAAGACGAGATCGCGGCACTCGGACGGGACATGAACGCGATGTTCCGTTCGATCGAAGAAATGGAGGCCCGCACGAGCGCCATGATCGACCATGCGCCCGTCGGAATCGTCACCTTCGACCGGGAGGGTTCGATCGAGACCTGGTCCGAGGGAGCCGCCAGGATCTTTGGATACCAGGCCGGAGAGGTCTGCGGCGAGGACTTCCTCTCGGTCCTGGGAGTCGAGATCCGGGGCGAGGACACGAAAGGCTTTCTCGAGCGAGCCCTCAGGTTCCACATTGCGCCGATCGACGGCCGGCTCCTCGAGATCGAGGGGCGCCACAAGGAAGGAACTCCGATCCATCTCGAAATGGCGATCTCGGAGTTCGAACTCCGCGGCAGGAGGATCCTTACCGCCGTCATGCAGGACGTCGGGGAACGGAAGGCCGTCGAGGAGAAGCTCATCAAATACGCCTTCAAGCTCGAGAAAGCCTACAGCTCCCTGTCCCGGTCGAGTTCGGAACTCGAAGCGGCCTTGGCCGCGAAATCGAGATTCCTCGCCCAGACGAGTCATGAAATCCGGACCCCGTTGGCCGCCATTCTCGGTTGTACGGAGATCCTCCTCGATGAGGATCTTCCCGAGGAATCGTGGGACCTCGTCCGGGCGGCCGACGCCAACGGACGGCACCTTCTCCGCATCCTCGACGACATCCTCGATCTCTCCAAGGTCGAGGCTGGAAAGCTCGAGATCGAACGGATCCGATTCGACCTCCCCCGCCTGCTCTACGAAGTCGTCGAGCTCATGCGGATCCGCGCCAAGGCCCGGGGGAACGAATGCACCCTCGTCGCGAAGGAACCGATACCCCGCGAGATCGAGACCGATCCAACCCGTTTACGACAGATCCTCCTGAACCTCCTAGGGAACGCGGTCAAGTTCACGAAAGAGGGTCGAATCGAGCTCCGCGCAGGGATGGAACGCGGAACGGACGGGGCGAAGCTGTGCTTCGAGGTCCGGGACGAGGGCATCGGGATGACCGAGGAACAGATGCGGCATGTCTTCGACGCCTTCGCCCAGGCCGAGACGAGCACCGCGCGGCGTTTCGGTGGAACGGGGCTCGGACTCTCGATCTCGAGAGACCTGGTGCGTCTCCTCGGGGGGGAGATCTCGGTCGAATCCGAACTCGGAGCCGGTACGACCTTCCGATTCACGATCGATCCCGGTCCCCTGGAAGGAGTCCCCCTCGTCATCCCGGAAAGAGAAGCAGAACCTCGAACAGCGGCCCCGAGGCCCCCGACCACGGTCCCCAAGTTGAAGGCGCGGGTCCTTCTCGCCGAGGACGGCGAGGACAACCGCAAGTTCCTCCGCTTTCTCCTGAAGAAGGCGGCCTGCGAGGTCGCCTTCGCGGAGAACGGGAAAGAGGCCGTCGATCTGGCGACGGCGGCGAGGGAAGAGGGCAGGCCCTTCGACCTGATCCTGATGGACCTGCAGATGCCCGTCCTGGACGGTTTCGAGGCGACGAGGATCCTCCGGGAACGGGGATTCGATGTTCCGATCCTCGCACTGACCGCCTACGGCCGTAGGGAGAAGGAGGAGGAGGCCCGGGCCGCAGGCTGCGACGGTTGCCTGTCGAAGCCCCTGGACCGCGCCCTGTTTTTCCGGACCCTCGAAGCCGTTCTCGGACACACCGAGGGCGGAGAGGCGGACCCGGGGGCGGAGCTTCGGGATCCGGCGCTGACGGAAAGGCCCTCGAGGGGATAGAATCTCCCCTCGCCTTTCCCCGCCGGCCCGCCCGCGCGACCGGCCCTGAGACCCCAGGCAGAAAGCCGAACGATGTCCGCACCCTTCGAACCGCCCGGCAGAACCGGGACCCGCCAGCGCCCCGACATGCGCCTCCCGGCGGCCGCCATCTTGATTCTCGCCGCGGTCCTCTTCTGGAGATTCTCGAACCTCCGGGGCACGAGCCTCTACGATCCGGAGGCGAAACCCCAGCCGATCACCGCCCGGGGGGAACTCGAGCCCGACGAGATGCGGACGATACGGCTCTTCAAAGAGGCCTCCCCGGCCGTCGTCTACATCACGACGCGGGGAGTCCGGGAAGTGAATACCTTCTATGGTCCCGCCTACGAGAGGATCCAGGGCTCCGGGACCGGCTTCCTCTGGGGCAACAAGGGCCACGTCGTCACGAACTTTCACGTGATCGGCGACCCGAGGAACCGCTGGATCGTGACCCTCGCCGACCATTCGAGCTGGAGGGCCAGCTTCGTCGGCGGTTCCTCGACGAAGGACATAGCGGTCCTCAAGATCGGCGCTCCCCCCTCCAAGCTCCGCGCCCTCAAGATCGGATCCTCCCACGACCTGCAGGTCGGACAAAAGGTCTACGCGATCGGGAACCCCTTCGGTCTCGACCAGACCCTGACGACAGGGATCATCAGCGCGCTCGGCCGGGAGATCGAGCCGGTCCGTGGAAAGCGGATCAAGGACGTAATCCAGACCGACGCGGCGATCAACCCCGGCAACTCGGGTGGACCGCTGCTCGACAGCGCCGGGCGCCTGATCGGCATGAACACCGCAATCTACAGCCCCTCCGGCGCCTACGCGGGAATCGGCTTTGCAATCCCGGTCGACACCCTGAATCGTATCGTGCCCGAGCTGATTCGGAACGGACGGATCCGCCGTCCGATCCTCGGGATCAACATCGACCAGTTCCGCAGGATCGAACGTCAATACGGACTCGAGGGTGTCATGGTCCTCGGCGTCGCCCCGGGACTCGGCGCCGAGGCCGCGGGGCTCCAGGCCGCCCACTACGACGAAGAAGAGAACCTCGTCCTCGGAGACCGCATCGTCGAGATCGAAGGCCGGAAGATCCGGGATGTCAACGACCTCCACGACGCCCTCGAGGAGTTCCAGCCCGGTCAGAAAGTGTCCGTGACCGTCGAGCGGGAAGGCCGGCGCCGCAAGGTCGATATCCGGCTCTCCGACCCCGAGGAGCCCCGGAAGGGGCGCTGAACGCCGCCGTGCGGGGAGCCTCGCGCGCAGGGGCGGGGGCCTTTCTTCTCGCCCTTCTCTTCGGCCTCCTCTACCTGGCTCCATACCTGCTCCCGGGCCGGACCCTGCTCCCCCAGGACCCGAGGACCTTCGAACCCTGGCGCGCCGGGCTTCCGCCCGGACTCGCCCGGGCCCTGGACCGGGAGGCGGTCCCGCACCGCCTCGACAAACTCCTGCAGTTCCTACCCTTCGACCGGGTGGTCGGGGAGAGTTGGGCCCGAGGGGAGCCGCCCCTCTGGGAACCCCGCCTCCTCTGCGGCCTCCCCCTCGCCGCCCAGGGCACCTCGAGGCCCTTCTACCCGACGGCCCTGTTCTTCGGGCTCTTCCCACCCGAACTCTGCTACGCCTGGCTCTATCTCGCCCATCTCGCCTTCGGAGGCTGGGCGATGTTCCGCCTGGCCCGCGCGCTCAAGGTCTCCACGAGCGGAGCCCTCCTGGCCGACCTCGCCTTCGTCGGCTCCGGTTGGGCCCTGGCCCACATCCATCACCCGATGATCTTCATGGCCTCGGTCTGGGCCCTTCCGGCCTTCGAGGCGGTCGTACGGATCTTCGACGAGGAACCCGGGCGGGCCTGGAGCGGAAGGCGGACCACGGCCGTACTCGCCCTCTCCCTCGCCCTTGCCTGCTTCGCCGGCTTCCTCCAAGCCGGACTCCTCGCGATCCTCCTCGTCGGCGCGAGCGCCCTGGTCCTCGGCCTCGGCGGATGGAGAAACGGGGGCGGGCTCCCCTGGAGAACCTGGGGATGGATCGGAGCCGGCATCGCCCTCGGTCTGGCCCTGGCGGCCCCCCAGATCCTCCCGAGCCTCGAGATGGCCGCGCGTTCGGCCCGGGAGGAAGGAGGGAAGGCCCTCCTGACCTCGAAGGCCCTGGCCTGGCCCCATCTCCTCGAATACCTCTGGCCTTCCCTGATGTCCGCTCCCGGCGACATCTGTCCCCTTCCCGGCGAGCCACGCCCGACCTTCGCCGCCCTACTGCTCACCCCGGCCTCGCGGCTCCCCGCCCTCGCCGAGGGCGTCTGGAACCACACGGAGACCGCCGTCCATTTCGGTCTCTGGCCCTTCCTCCTCGCCCTCGCCGCCCTCCCCGGTCTCCTCCCCGGGAACCCCCGCAGGCTGCAGACGGGACTCCTGGCGGGCCTCGCCCTCTTCGCTCTTGCGACCGCGATGGCGCTCCCCCTCGTCCTGGACCTGGCCCTCCTGTTCCCGGGGACGGCCCGGGGCGATCTCAAGAGATGGACGATGCTTCCCGCGCTCTGCCTTCCCGTCCTCTCGGGTCTCGGCTACGACCGCTGGGAACGCCGCGCGCGCGGCCGCCCGGGTCCCGCGCTCGCGAAAGGCCTCCGGCGCCCCCTCCTCGGGCTGGCCCTCCTCCTCTCCGCCGTGGGGACCTGGCTGCTCCTCGCGGTCGGCGCGGAGGATTTCGGGAAGGGCTTCGCGAAGCTTCTGGAACTCAGGTACGGCAGGGAAGCGGGGCAGGCCTTCCTAACGAAGCTCGCGCCCGGAGAAGCAGGGCTCAATCTGGATCTCCTCGGGCGCTCCCTCCTCCTCGCCGGTCTCGCCCTCGCCCTGCCTCTCCTCGCACCCTTCCGGCGGCTCCTTCCTCTCCTCTTGCTCGCGACCGCGGTCGAACGCCTTCCGGTCGCCTGGTCCCTGTCCCCGGCCCCCGCCGCAGCCTCCCTCGATCTCCGCCTCCCGCTGCTGCCAGGGGAAAGCGCCGCGAGGAGACCCCCGGATCGGATCCTGAGGCTCGACACCCGCGCCGAGGTGCGGGGCCGCGGGCGGTTGCGCCTCCTTCCCCCGAATCTCCCGCTCGCGATGGGGCTCGGTGACCTCCAGGGCTACGCGCCGATCCCCCCGAGGGCCGCGGAGATCTTTTTCGGAATGCTCGACCCAGGCGCCCCGGCCCGCGGAGCCGGGGTCGCGGCCTTCCGCGATCCTAAGATCCTTCGCTCCCCCCTCCTGGATCTCTGCGCGCCCGCCTACCTCTGGACCGACCTCGAGGAGGCGGGCCCGGGCTGGAAGCTCCTGGGACGGGCCGGAACCGTCTCCCTCTTCGAGCGGCGACCCCGCGCCCCCTACCTCAGGGTCTACGGGAAGGCCCGCCTCCTGCCCGCCGCGCGGATCCCGGACGCCCTGCGGCGCATCGATCCGCGAGCCGAACTCCTGCTGGCCTCCTTCGAAGGCGAGGCCCCCGGAGCCCCTCCCGGGAATGCGGACCCGCACCCGTTCTCCCGCCCTCCTGCCAGGGTCGGACTCCTCCGATGGAAGGCGGGAGCGATGGGCATCCGTTTCGAGGCCGAACGTCCCTGCTGGCTGTTCCTCGCCGAGGCCTGGGCCCCCGGTTGGTTCTACCGGATCGACGAGGGCCCCTGGAAGCCGACCCGGCCGGCCCAGATCCTCTTCCAGGCCCTCCCCCTGCCGAAGGGGAAGGGCCGGATCGAACTGCGCTACCGCCCCGCGTCCTTCCGGCGGGGCCTGCTCCTCGCCCTCGCGGGGCTGACCCTCCTCCTCGCCCTCTTCCCGCTCCGCCCGCGAGGGCGCGCCGCGGCCCCGCCAACCTGATCCCCTCGAGGAGACGAAAACCCGAGGGGAACATTTTGGCGCGGGAGGACGCCCCGCGCGATACGATCCCCTCCCATGCCCTGGCGCAGACCCAGCTTCCAGCGGATGGGCATCGCCCTTCTACTCCTCCTGCTGCCGACGGCCCTCCTCTTCCGCCCGCTCTTTCTCGGGGAGGATTATGTCCCTTTCGACCTGACGACCTTCGCTCCCTGGTCCATCTCGCTGACCCCCGAGGAACTCGCCGCCCGGCGCAAGGGCGGGAACTACGACATCACCGAGAAGACCCTCCTCTGCTCCCCCGAATACCTGCTCGCCCGGGAGGAGATCCTCGACGGACGCTTCCCCCACTGGGATCCCTACGTCCGCACGGGCTCCCCTCTCTTCGCGAACGCCCTCGACGGTTTCGCCTATCCCGGACACTGGCCCTTCTTCTTCCTCGGCATCGAGGGCGGAGCGGACCTCGTGGCCTGGATCGCCTTCGCGGTGGCGGGCCTGTTGATGTTCGGCTTCCTCCGCTCGATGGGGCTCGGGCGCGCGGCCTCCCTCTTCGGCGCCGTCGCCTTCCAGTTCTCGGGAACCTTGAGTGCGAACGGGCACTTCTTTATGCGCATGGAGGTCCTGTCCTGGGCGCCGGGTTGCTTCTGGGCCCTGCTGCGCCTGCACCGCAGCCGCGGACCCCGCGGAATCCTTCCATTCGCGGGACTCTCGTTCTCCTTCGCCCTCTGCTGGCTCGCCGGCTTTCCCCCCTATGCGCTGGCGGTCTCCCTGGCGCTCGGGCTCTACGGTCTCGTCCTCCTCGCCCGGAGCCTTCGCGTCGACGGTTTCCGGCAGGCCTTCTCCTTCGGCTTCTTCGCGTCGGCCGCGGTCGGGATCGGGATCCTGATCGCCGCGATCCAGCTCCTGCCGATGCTGGACTACTTCCCCGATTCCCAGCGGAACCTCCACCAGAACGCGGCCTCACTGGCTTCCCAGGGTCTGGAACCCTTCGGCTGGCTGGGCCTGATCCTCCCCTCCCCCTTCGGCGACGGAGTCTCGAGCCATGTCCTCCCCTACGACCGCAACCCCCTCGTCTACCTCCTCTCGTCCCTGAAGGACCCGGGCAGCGGCCTTCCCCTTCTCCCCAACTACAACGGTACCGAGTACGCACTCTATCTCGGCGCGCTTCCGTTCCTCTCCCTCCTCCTGGCTCTCTTCTCCCCCGGCCTCCGCTTCAGGACCCTGGCCTTCGGCGGCATCCTCCTCTTCCTCGCCCTCGCGACCGGAGGATTCCTGTATTCGGCCTTCGCCTGGTTCGGCCCCCTGCGGTCGATCCCTCCGATGCGGCTCGCCGGGGTCGTCGGCTTCTTCGCGGCCGCGCTCGCGGGGATGGGTCTCGACGCGGGCTTCGCCGACCTTTCCGGACGGGCGCGCCGGGTCTTCTCGGTCCTGATCGTCCTCCTGCCGCTTTCGCTCCTCGCCCTCGGCCTCGCGGCCCTCGCCGCTGCGGACTCCCCACCATCCTGGATCCTCGAACGTATCCACGCGCGCTGGGCCGAGGTCCCTCCCGGCCACGATCTCACCGAGGTCCGTTCCCTGCTCGGCCCCTACCTTGGCCCGGCCCTCCATCGTCTCGGCTCCCAGGCCCTGCGCTCCGCCCTCTTCTTCGGGATCGGAGCCGCTCTCCTCCTCCTGGCGATGCGGGGCCGCATCCTCGAACACGGACGCCGCCATCGGGGCAGCGCCCTCCTCCGCTTCCTCTGGATCGCGGTCACCCTCCTCGACCTCGTCGGCGCGGGTCTTCCCGTCAACCCGAGCTTCCCGCACCGGGACCTCTCCCAGACCCCGGTGCACGATTTCCTCCGTAGCGAGGCGCTTCGCCACCAGACCGAGGGCGGGTTCATGGTCGCGCGCGTGGCGAGGACCGCGACTCCCCCGGAGGCCTTTCCTCCCGATCTCCTGATCCCCCTTCGGATCCGCGACCTGAACGCCTATGCCTTCGTCGACGGCCGGAGCCATCTTCCGTTCCTGGAACTCTACGGTCCGTCCCAGATGATCCGCGGCTACTGGCTCAACGCCTTTCCCGCGGACGCCCGCCTGGAGTACGGCCTCTTCGACCTTCTCGGGGTCCGTTACCTGCTGTCCCGCGAGGAACTCCCGGGGCTCGGGAAGCCCGTGATTCCCCCTCTCTCGGGCCCGGGGGGGAAATTCCTCGTCTACGAACGCAAGACCGCCCTCTCCCGGGCCTTCCTGGTCGAGAGGGGCCGCTACGCGGAGGAGAAGGAGGCTCTCGAACGGCTCGTCTCCGAGGATTTTGATCCCCTGGCCGAGGTCCTGCTGCACGAGGTCTTCACGAGGGAGGGCCTGGCCGGGACCGAGCGGCCCCCTCTCCCTGAGCCCCGCCGCCCCTCCACGCGCCCTGCCGAATCCGCGGAGGTCCCCGTCGTCGAGTTCCGCGAGGATCGGACCTCGAGCCTCCGCCTCGTCGTCCGCCGCTCGCCCGGAGCCTGGCTGCTCCTCGCGGACACGGCGATGCCGCACTGGCGCTGCCTCCTCGACGGGCAGCCCGTCCCTTGGTGGCGGGCGAACCTCTTCCTCCGCGCGGTCTGGATCCCGCAGGGAGACCACGAGGTCCTCTGGCAATACGACCCCTCCCCCTTCCGAAAGGGTCTATGGATCTCCGGAGCGGCTTGCGCCTTCCTGCTGTTACTCCTCCTCTGGTGGAACGGCTGGGCCGCCGAGCGGGTGGCGGCCCAGGAGCGCCGCCAGGCCGAGGCGATGCGGGACCTCGCCGGGGGCTGAGCCGACCCCTTACCGACCCGGCTCCGAGCCCCCGTACGAGGATCCACGGGCGTTGCAAGCCTTGACACCGGTGGATCCTTCCAGCTTCAAGTCCCCCCCCCGACCCTCCGATCTCTAAGAAGGTCACGCGAAGGGGGGGGAAGCCCATGGGGGGATGGCTTCGGGGGGTCCGATCCATCGGAATGATCGTCGTATGCCTGGGGCTGCCGGCCGCCTGCGGAGGCGGGGGCGGAGGGCCCGCCGGGGGTCCGGTGGGCGGCGGAACCACCGGCGGAGTCGGTGATCTCCAAATCCTGGGGCACGAACCCGAAGATCGGGCGCTCCAGGTGGCCCTCGACGCGGAGATCACGATCCTGTTCGACGGGGCCATCGACGAGGGGGCCCTCAACGAGACCGAACTCCACCTCGAGGACGAGAAAGGGAACACGATCCCCGGGACCTACAGTCTGAGCGAGGGTGGACGACGGGTCCATTTCCGCCCGAGTCTCCCCTTCGAGAAGGCGAAGGACTACGTCTTCTTCCTCGCGCCCACGGTCTGCGACCGGGGTTATCGGACCCTGGACCGGGACTATCGATTCACGTTCCGATCCTTCGACGACATCCCTCCGCGAATCCTGGGGGCGAACGTCGATCCCGGAGCGGTCGGAGTCTCCCGGACCTCGTCCTTCACGGTCGACTTCGACGAGGCAATGGATCCCGCCTCGATGAACGCGAAGACGGTCACCCTGAAGGATCTCTGGGGAAACCTGTACGGATGCGATCTCCTGCTCGAGGGGACACGCCTGACGATCGTCCCCTGGCAGGACCTTCCCGGAAACCGGAAGTTCGTGTTGAGCCTCCGCGGCGGTACGGGAGGTGTGAAGGACCGTCCCGGCAATCCTCTCGTCTCGACCTGGTCGGTCGGTTTCACGACCGAAGTCGATTCCAAGGCCCCGGTCTTCGTCCGTTCCGACCCTGAAACGGGGTCGATCGAGATCTCCCCCAGGGTCCGGATCTCCCTGACCTTCGACGAATCGATGGATCCCTCGACCTACGATCCCTCGGCGGCCAGCCTCCTGGACGCCTCGATGAATCCCGTGCCCCTGAACATGACGGCGACCCGGAACCTCCGGACTCTCCACTTCCTGCCGATTCAGCCCCTGAACCAGGGAGAGACCTACCTGCTCCACCTCGAGGCGGGTTTCACCGGCCTCAAGGACGTGAGCGGAAACCCGATCGCGATCCCGCAGGACCTGAGCTTCACGGTCGGATCGGACGCGACCGGCCCGACCCTCCTCTCCGCCTCCCCCGCGGGAGGCTCGGATCGGATCTCGCCGAACGCGGCCTTCGACCTCGTCTTCGACGAGGCCCTCGAGACTTCGACCGTCGACATGGCGACCATTCGGCTCGAGGCCGGAGGAACGGTCCTCCCGGCCTCGGTCTCCCTGGACGCGAGCCGAACGAGGCTCAGGGTCCTCCCGGCTTCGAACCTCCCCACCTCGACCGCCTGCAGACTCACCCTGGTATCCGGCTACGACGGAATCCAAGACGTCGCGGGCAACCCCCTGGCGGGGGACATCCTCCTCGACTACACGACCTCGTCCTCGACGACTCTCCCGTCCTATCTCTTCAGCCCGGGTGACGGAGCTACGGGGGTGCCTCCCGCGGGGAGGATCACGATCCTCGCGAACGAACCCCTCGATCCGGCGACCGCGACCTCGAGCACCTTGAACGTCGTCGCCGGGACGAACACGAAGGTCACCGGCAGCCTTCGCCTCGAACGAGGGAACCGGGCCCTGATCTTCACCCCAGACTCCGGTCTGCCCTCGGGTTCGATCATCACCGTCAGCCTTCGCGGCGGACCGTCCGGCCTCCGCCTGAAAAGCGGGAACTGGTCGTCCTCCACCGACACGGTCAGCTTCCGCACCGGATATCAGGGCGATCAGACCCGCCCCGTCCTCTCGGTCACCGCGAACGAGATCGATGTCTCGAGGAACCGCGGGCTCGTTCTGCCGCCCTCGGGATTCACGCTGGACTTCAGCGCCCATGATCCGATCGACGCGGCCCTCGACTGGACAACGCTCGCCCTCGACCTCGAGGGACCGGGAAGCGTTCCGGGATCGGATGAACTCTTCGCCCTCTGCGCCTTCGGCACGGAAAAGGCCTCCCTCGAACTTCCGGCGGCGATGCGTCTCCCCACGGGAACCTACAACCTTCGTGCGACCGTCAAGGACCTGAGCGGCAACACGAGCCTCGTCGCCACGCTCTCTTTCGAAGTGGCCGAGAGCACTGTCGAACTCCGCCCCTTCGAGCGGACCCAGATCGTCTGGGTCCGTTTCGACACCGACCGCGAGGGCAAGGGAAAGGGGGACGGGACCCCGGATTTCGACCAAGACCTGCTCGATTACGGTCTCTTGAGCAAGGGCGACCCGATCAAGCGCAACGCCTTCATGCGCAAGGTCGTCGAGGACGGCATCATCGCCGTCGCCAACCGGATCTTCCTGAGGGCGGACGAGGGGGGGCGGAAGTCGGGCAGCGTATCCATCCGGCTCGTGACGCGGAAACCCTGCCGGGCTCCCCACATGCAGATAGCCGTCGGGGGCAAGGATCCCGACGGCCCGCCCTCGAGGGGCTACGGCGCGGAGAGCACGGGCATCCTCGGCCGCGCGCTCTTCGACTACCGCAACGCCACCCCGAACGAGAACAACGCCGGCACGACCCCGGGTCTTGGGGTGTTCCCCGGCGAACTCTTCCTCTACCAGGCCCGTCAATACCTGGACCTCTACCCTTACTACATCACGACCTTCGGCCGGCGCTTCCGCGGAATCTCCCCGCACATGGGTGGGGTCCCGGCGGGCTCCCACGCCCTGGACGCGAAGGTCCTGGCGGAAGGTTTCGAGTACGCGAAGGCGACTCCCCAGGAGAAGGCGCGCTATGACGCGGTCATGGACGCCGCGGACGACCTCGCCTCGGCCATCGGAGTGATCCTCGCCCACGAGATCGGCCATTCCTTAGGACTCGTCGCGACCGGCGCGCCGAGCGCGGGTCTCCACGGGGACAGCAGCCTGCACAACAGCTACGCCGGGATCGGAGACGTCATGAGTTCCGTCATCGGCTACGAGAGCCTCGTCACCCAGGCCTTCCGCTTCCGGGCCCTGAACCTCGCCTATCTCCGCGAGCGCATCCTGTTGAAATGAGGAGACCCGCCGCATGAACGCCTTCGCCGGAATCCGCATCCACTCCGCCCGCGCGGGGATCCTCCCGGCGGTCGGGGCGGTCCTCTTCCTCCCCGGTCTCTTGGCCGCCCAGGCCGAGGCCTCGACCCTCGAGGTCCTGACCCGCAAGGCCCCCCTCGTTCTCGAGGTCGAATGCGGGAACCCCGAGGTCCGGGGGGGATTCCTGAGAATGCCCTTCCGGGTGATCGAGACGATCCGGGGACGGCTCTCGGCTCCGCCCGTCTTCCTCGAACCTGCATCTGGAACCGGGCGGGTCTGCGGGGGTGCCCTCGCGGGCCTGCGGAAGGGGGACCGACTGCTCGCCTTCCTGCTCGAGCGCCCGAGGGGTCCTCTTCCGATCGGAGGCGCCCGCGGGCTCCTCCCCGCGAAGAGCGCCGAGGCCAGGGCGGCCCGGCTCCTCCTCTCGGTGAAGGACCCGGACTCCAGGATCCGCCTCGTCCTGCGCCAGTGCGGGAGCGATTCGCCCCGGGTCCGCGCTGACGCCGCCTTCGCCCTCCCCTCGATGCCGGGTTGGGAAAAGGCCGGCCCCGACCTGCGCGCGCGCCTGCGCGCCGCGTGCGGCCGAATGCTCCGCCGCCGCGGGGACAGGGTCCTCGGCCTTTCCCTCCTCCAGGCCCTCGCCCGAAGCGAGCCGGTCCAGGCCGCGAACCTCTCCTGGACCCTCCTCCTCTCCGAGAAGGACCGCGACCTTCACGCCCCGCTGCGCGCCTGGATGCTGCGCGCGCTGCCCGCCTCCGTCGTCCTCGGCGCCTTCCGCGCGCCGCCTCCCGCCGCGCGGGAAGCCCGCCGGAGAGCCGCGACCCTCCTCCGCGCCCTTCCCTCGCCCTCCGGAGTCCGTCTCGCCCGGCGGCTCCTCGGAAAGGACGCGGCCCCTTCCGTTCCCCCACGCGACCGCAAGGCCCGCTTCCGCGCGATCTTCCCGAAAGCCAGATCGCGCCGGCCCTGAATCCTCAGGCTCCGCGCCCTCCGTCCGGACCCGACAGCAGGAGGGGCCGGAGACAGAGGAGCGAGCCCTTGTGGAGGCGGAATAGGAAGCGGGGCCAGGCGGAAAGCTTCCGGTAGATCCGGCGGGCGGCGGGGGAATCCCCTCCGCAGTACGCGAGGCAGATCCGGAACCGGAAGGCGCGGGACATCTCCCGTCGCCGCGGCGGGCTCAACGCGAGGTTGTAGAGGTCGACGAAACCGGGGCGCTTACCCCGCACGGAGCCGGGCCAACGCACGAGGGCCACCGGATCGCAGACCCAGAGCCGGAAACCTCCACCTTCCTCCCGGCGGAGGAGCCAGTTTCTCGGGGAGGCCGTGTTCCAGCAGAAACCGGCCTCATGCAGGGCGGCCAGGGTCTCTCCCAGGTTGCGCGCGAGACGGACGGGATCCCCCGAAGGGGCGCGCAGCCATTCCCGGAGATTACGGGCGCCTCCGACCCAGCGTGTCGCGAGTTCGGACCAGAGCAGCAGGCCGAAGCGGCGCTCCTCGCGCCATTCGAGCGCCTCGAGCGAGGGGAGCCCGGCCCGGCGGAGGGCGTTCAGGTTGTCGTGCTCCCTCCGCGCCCGGGACCGCCGGCCGATCGTCCGCCACCTGAGCCAGGGTTCGACGACGTAACGCTTCGTGCAGATCCCCCCCTCGACCCGGACCGAGGTCCAGGTCTCCCTCTTGATCCACCGCGCTTGCGTCGTGACGGGGCCTTCCAACTCGGCGAGCCTCCTGCCGGGCGGAATCCCTCCCCCGCCCCCCGGGCCGGATCCCGCCTCCTCGAGACCCCTCGGATCCTGCCCGCTCAGACCGCCTGGGTCATCCCGTAATCACCATGCTTGTTGCAGTGGGACCAGACGACGAGGTGCCGCGCTCCCTCCGGAACGCGTTTCTTCGGGAAGCGGAACTCGTGCTTCCATTCCCCGTCCTCGGCCTTCGCGATGTAGGCCTCCGGGTACTCATGGGAGGCGACCGGCGCGAAAGCGGGTCCGGGACCGGCGATCTTCACACCCTTGATGTAATGCCGGGGATTCACGACATGGGGAACCCGGACATGGAGGATCCATTCCTCCCCCCCGTCCTCGAGGATGCAGCGGGGCGTGTGCTTGTTCGCGAGGTCGACCCTGACCCCCTCGGGGACCCCCGGTAGCTCCGGAAGACCTCCCTCCTCCTCCTTCTCCTTCTTCGAACAGGAGGGGATCAGGGAGACGACCGCGCCGAAGAGGAGACCCTCTGCGGCCAGGGAGAGGAAACGCCGGCGATCATGCTTCATGCCGGGAAGCTAGGCCGGGCGGAAAGGACCGACAATCCCTTGACGGAGAACTTCCCCGCAGTTCCGCTGGACGCGATGCCGGGTTCCCTTTCCTGCCTGCTCTCCGCCGCCTGCTGGGCCTTCGCGGTCACGCTCTTCCGGCCGGCGATCCGCGATCGGGGCAGCGCGGCCGTCAACTTCTTCAAGTGCCTCGTCGCAGGCCTCGTCTTTCTGGCGATCCTCTGGACCTCAGGGTCCCTCGAGGGCCTGTCCGAGGGGATGACGACCTGGTACTGGTCCTCCCTCGCGGCCGCGAGCCTCCTCGGCATGAGCCTCGGCGACACCTTCGTCTTCCTCGCGGCCTCGAGGATCGGAGCCCAGCGCACCTTCCTCATCGGGACTCTCGGCCCGATCCAGAGCGCGCTGCTCGGGCTCGCGTTCTTCGGCGAAAACCTCGAGAGCCTGCAGGTCCTGGGCATTCTCCTCACCCTCGGCGGGGTGGCCCTCGTCGTCCTCGCCGAGGCCCCGCGCGGCGGACCCGACCGGCCCGGATGGACCGGCTGGCTCCCGGCCTTCCTCGCGATGTTCTTCCAGAGTCTGGGGCTGATCCTGAACAAGCCCTCGCTGGAAGTCATGGACGCGGGTCCGAACGCGATGCTGCGGCTCTTCCTCGCCCTTCCCTTCATCCTTCTCCTCGGAGGGAGGCCCGGGAAGGCGGGGAACATCGCCGGTATCCTCCGGCCGGGAAAGCACACGGTCCGTCTCGTCCTGGGTTCCCTGATCGGGACCGTCCTCGGTTTCTGGCTCTACATCTACGGCGTCAAGCACACGAAGGCCGGCATCGCGGCCTCGATGGCCGGGACGACCCCGATCTTCGCGATCCCCGCGGCATGGGTCCTCGAGGGCCGGAAACCCACGGCGCGCAGCCTGGCCGGCACGCTCCTCGCGGTCGCCGGGGCCTCCCTTGTGAGCCTCTATTGAGCGCGCGCCGCGGCGCCCGATCTCAACGGACCTGCAGGAAGCGCCCGCCGTTCTGCGCGGCCAGCGCCTTCATGAAGGTCAGATTGTTGCGTTCGTTCCCGAAGACGATCGTGTGGATGCGGATGCGGCGGAGCGCGTTCGTCTTCCGCACCGCGGCCAGGATCTCCTTCGTGTCCGTCGTCCTTCCCCAGGTCGGCGCCCCGTCGCTAAGGAAGTAGAGCGTGTCGTAGGCCGCCTTGTAGAACTTGTCGTAGACGCCCCGCTCCCCCATCGAGAGCGCCGTTTCGAGCGCCCCGTAGACGTTCGTCGCCCCGCCGGGCTCGGTGCTCCAAACGTATTCAAGGAGATCGGACTTGTTGCGGTCCGTCATCTTGACGAGAGCCGGCCGGCCGTTGTCGTCGCGCTTCCAGACCGCGACCTCCGAACTGAAGAAGACGACGTTGCAGATCGTGTCCCTGGGCAGCGAACGAATGACCTTCTCCAGCTCCTTCTTCACGATCTCGTACTTCGGGCGTTTCCGTCCCTTCGCGTATCGACTGTCGACCGTGACCTTCTCCGCCATCGACCCCGAGAAGTCGACGACGAAGAGGACCCGGCGGCTGCGCAGCGCGAAGTCGAAGTATTTGACATAGACCGGCATCCCCTTCCCGCCGGGTTTCTTCGCGCCCTTCTCTCCGGCCCCCCCGCGGCCGCCCTTCCGGGAAGCGCCCGGGCGGAACCGGAAGCGGGCTCCCTCCTTCTTCCAGAAATCCGCCCAGAGCTGGGGCGAGGCCTCCGGCAGATCCCTGCCCGTGAGTCCGGCGAGGGCGTCGTGGAAGGCCCGCACGAGCATCATGCTCCTGCCCTTGCCGCGCTTGACTTCGGCCGCGAAGCCCTCGATCAGGACCGGGATCGCGAGGCGGGTCTTGAGGGTCGCGAGTCCATCGCAGGCCGCGGCCCGCACCTGCCAAAGGGGATCCCGCTTCAGGATCTTTCCGAGGCGGTCGACGACCTCCGGCGTCCAGCGGGCCCCGATCCCGCCGGGCTCCAGGTTCGCCTCCTTCGTCTCGTCGCTCCACCGGGAGAGAAGCCCGGTCAGAGCCTGGATCGCCGCGATGCGGAGGTTGGGCTCGCGATCCTTCAACAGCCGGAGGAGGACCTCGATCGTCGAGGGGTCCCCCAGCTTTTCGAGGACAAGGACCAGCGGGATGCGCTCCTCGAGCGGAAAGGCATAGATGCGCTTCTGCAGGAGGGCGCCGAGGCCCTTCGACCGGCGGCGCCCGATGATGTCGACGGCGGCCGACCGATCGCCCCGGGCCGAGCGACCCGAGCCCCGGCGCAGGACCTTGCGCAGGAGCCAGGCATCGATTCTCGGATCCTCCAGGCCGGCGATCAGGCGGCGCGCGAGATTGCGGACGCGGTCGGGCTGGGCCGCCAGGCGTTTGAACTTGTCGAGGTCCGCCCGGAGGCGCAGGGTCGCGGCCGGCCACAGCCGCTTGGCGGCCGTCAGGTCCCCCGAGGAGGCGACGGCTCGAAAGAGTTTCTCGCAGCGGGCGATCCGCGTCTTCTCGACCCGTCCGCCCGAGACGAAAGGGAGGTTTCCCTGGAGATAGGCCTCGAGCCACCGTTCGAAGGCCCGGATCTCGAGGGCGCTGACGGCGGGCTTGTCCTTCCGGCCCCCGTTCCGGGGGGGCTGCGATCCGGCGATTCCCGGAACGAGCAGGCCGGCCTGGAGGGCGAGCAGGAAGGAGAGGAGGAAAGGGAGGGGAGATCGCGGCATCTGGGGGACCGTGGCGTGAAGCCCGCGTGGATCCGGGAAACGGCGGGGAGCGGAACCAGGATAGTCGCCGCTCCAAGGCGGGTCACGGCGGCCGGGCGAGGATCCCGGGAGGGAAAAGAAAAGGCCTTCCGAGATGGATCCGGATCCGCCCTTCCATGCCCCTCGCGGGAAGGGGAGGGCCGCCTCGAATCGCCCCGCAAGGATCCGTCATACCGTTCCTTCCGGACCCGGACTTGAAGACCGGCGAGGGAAATCCGAAGAAGGAGGGGAACCCGGAAACCAGGAGGAATCACGATGACGATCGACCGAATCGTATTCGCCGTGGCCGGAAGCCTCGTTCTTCTCGGACTTCTGCTCGGGTACTACCTCTCCCCCTACGCCTACTGGATCCCCGCCTTCGTCGGGGCCAACCAGCTCCAGGCCGCGTTCACCGGTTTCTGTCCCCTCGCCCGGATCCTGAAGCACTTCGGCGCCCAACCGGGCCCGGCCTTTTGACTCCTAGGTCCCCGCTTCCTTCCTCCGTATTCGAGGGAGGGCCGGGAGGGTCTCGCGCGCCAGGGCGGCGAGATCGCGGTCGAGGGTCGCGAGGAGCAAAAAGAAGAGCGCGCCCTGGGCGCCGAGGACGAGGATGCGGGCGGGAAGGCTCCGCGCGCCGAGGAGGTGGACGCAAATGAACCCCAGGGCGAGGGCCGCGCAGGCGGAGAGGACGGTCGGGCCCAGGAGTTCGAGGTAGGACAGGGAGAGGCGGCGACGCGTCCAGGAGAGGTAGAACGGTGCGGGGAGGGCCCAGGCCGCGAGGACGCCGAGCGCCATCCCCTCGATGCCGAGGAGGCGGAGGCCCAGGAATCCGAGCGGAGGAAGGGCCAGGGCGAGGGCGAGACAGCTCTTGACGACGAGGTCGAAGCGATCCTCGAGGGTCGCGACGTCGGCCCAGTGCGCGGTCGCGCCGCGGGCGGTCGCGAGGAGGAGAAAGATCGTGAAGGCCCCGGCCGCGGGGACCCACTTCGGGCCGAAGAGGAGGGCGAACAGGGTCTCGCCGTGCACGCAGCCGAAGACGAGGGCCGGGGCGAGGATGGCCAGGGAAGCGCGCATCGAAACCGAGAAGACGCGGCGGCGGGCCTCGAGGTCGCGGCGGGCGCCGAGGACGCCCAAGGAGACGCGGCCCAGGGCCTCGCTGGCCTGCAGGAGGGCGTGCGGCGCCTGGAACGCGAGCGCGTAGTAGCCCGCGGCTGCGGCCCCCAGCCCCGCGAAGACGAGGACGTCGTCGATGCGCCAGTAGAAGGTCGTCAGGAATCCCGCGAAGAGCAGCGGAAGCCCGACCCTCCCGACCGAGGCGAAGTCCGGGCGGGAGGGGCGCGCCCGCCGCAGGCCCGGACCGGCGCAGACCTGGCAGGCCAGCGTGCGTCCGAGAGCGGCCGCGAGGAAGCCCCCGAGGAGGGCGAAGGCTCCGGCCCCGGCGAAGGCCAGGGCGACGCCCACCCCGAGCTGGCCGAGGGCGGCGGCCCCCTCGATCCTCGCGAGGGCGGGGAAACGTCCCTCGACCTCCAGGAGGGCGGCGGCCGGCAGTCGGATTCCCTCGAGCAGGGGCCAGCAGGACAGCGCGAGGAGGAGGGGCGCGGCCTCGGGGTGTCCGAGCCCCGCCGAGATCGGGCCGGCTCCGAAGGCGACGAACAGGCCGAGGACGAGGCCGAGAGCCGCCTGCACCAGGAGATAGGCCTTGGCCCGCGCCGGACGGCCCTCGTCGAGGCGGACGAGGTCCCGCCGGACCTCGAGCTGCACGGCCTGTCCGAGGATGCCGAGGACGGCGAGCGCGAACGCGAAGAGCCCGAAATCCCCGGGAAGAAGGATGCGGGCGAGGATCAGGGTCCCGAGGAACCCGAGGGCCTTCGTCCCCAGACGGACGCCGACCATCGCCCGCACGCCGCGGACCGCCTCCCTGCGGGAGCCGCGGGGCGGGGCGGCGGCCGGCGGATTCTCGAGAGCCGCGGGCACCGGGAAAGGCGCCTCAGACCGGGGCGCCCTCGCGCGTCGGCCGGGGCACCTCGACGCCCTTCGTCTCGCGACGCGTCCTCGCGCAGCGGGCCTTCCAGGTCTTCGCGAGTTCGTTCTCCGGATCGACCGCGAGTATCGCGTCGAAGCATGCCTCCGCCTCGGCCAGGCGGCCCTGGAGCGTGCGCGCCAGCCCAAGACCGATGCGGGCCTCCTTGTTTCCCGGCTCGTCGACCAGCGCGGCCTCGAAGGAATGCGCGGCGGCCTCGCCCTCCCCGGCCTCGAGCTGGAGGGTCCCGAGACCGAAGTAGAGTTCGGCCTTCCAGCCCTCGGGCCGGAGCCTCCTTCCGAGTTCGGCTCCGAGGGAGGCGACGTTGCGCCGGATCGCCTGGATCGGATCCCGGCGTCCGACGAGCAGGAAGTAGCCCGCGCCGCAGTCCATCTCCTCCTCGAGGACGAGGCCGACTTCGCGGACGAGCAGCCGCCCGATCATGCCGGGATCGATTTCCCTGGAGGGCACGACGGTCGCGAGAACGCCGCCGGGCTTCAGGAGCCGGCGCCATTCCGAGAGGAGGCGCGCGTTTCCCTTCTCATGGGTCCAGGAGGGGTCGGCGAGGATGAAGTCGAGGCTGCCCTCCTCCCGCTCCGCCAACTCGGAGTCCGAGGGTGCGGGAACGTCGGGCAGCGGGGCCGCCCCGTCCCGGAAGCGCTGGATGCCCTCGCCCAGGGCGTGGAAGCGGAGGAACTCGACGAAAAAGGATTCTGGTTGGGCCATCGGAAGGCTCCTTGGGGGAAAGGGGGCAGGAGCCCCGTCTCGAATGCTCCTTCCTATCGGCGTTTCACCCCCTCCGCCTGAATCCCCCCCGGCCGCGCGGGCATGCGCCCGCCGCCGCGGGCGGCTAGGGTCGCCCCCATGACCGCCGCTCTGGACCCGAGGACCCGCCGCCAGATGCGCAAGGTCTGGTTCTCGGTCTTCCTGAACTCGACGGCGATGATGGCGGTCCTCCCCCACGTCCCCCGCTACCTCGAGGAGCGTTTCCATCTCGAGGGGGACCGCTGGGCCACGATCTCGGGTCTGGTCTTCGGGGCCGCCCCCCTGGCGGCGGCCGCGGCGGGCCCTCTCTGGGGTGCGCTCGGCGACCGCTTCTCGCGGAAGTTCAACCTCGCCCGGGCCCAGCTCGCGATCCTCGCCTTCTTTCTGCTCTTCCCCCTGGCGGGCCGGATCTGGCTTCTCGTCCTGCTGCGTTTCCTGCAGGGACTGTTCGCGGGCTACGTCGCCCCGGCCTTCTCCCTCGCGACCGCGGGCTGGCCCGCCGAGCGCCGCGGCTCCCTGCTCGGCAGGCTGCAGGTCGCGATGACCCTCGGCCTCCTTCTCGGACCGGTCCTCGGGGCCGAGGCCCTCGCGACCTTCGGGCGGGCGGCTCCGTTCCGCCTCGCCGCGCTCCTCGTGGCCCTCGCCCTCGCGCTGACCCTGTCGGTGCGAGAGGACCGGAGCACCCTCAAGGACGGCAGCGGCGGAGCCCCGAAGGGGCGCCTTCTCGACGGCTTCCGGCTCCTCTTCGGTTCCCGCGTCCTCCTGCTCTTCCTCGGAGCGATGGTCCTCGGTCGGCTCGGGGCAAGCCTCGTCGAACCCCTCCTCGCGGTCTTCGTCCGGGAGGAACTCGGGCCCCTGGCCCTCCTCGTCCCCGGGAACGGCGAGGGCGCGACCGACCGGACGATCGCCCTCCTTTCGACCATCCTCGGCCTCGGGGTCCTGCTCTTCGGACCGATCTGGGGGCGGCTCGGCGACCGCTTCCGGCCGGTCCGGACGCTGGCCGTCGCCGGGTCGATCATGGGGATCTCCCTCGCGGCCATGACCTTTGCGGGCGACAGCCTCGGGCTCCTGGCCTGCCGGGCCCTCTTCGCGCTCGGCTTCGCCGGCATGCTGCCCCTTTCCTACGCCGCGATCTCCAGGATCACGCCGCGCGCCTCGGTGGCCGCGGCCTACGCCCTCAACCAGAGCGCGATCCAGGTCGCCCTGGGGCTCGGCTTCGCCTCCGGCGGCCTGCTCCGGGGCGGGCTCGGCATGCGTCCCCTCTTCGTCCTCGCCGCGGCCCTCGCCCTCCTGGGCTTCGGCTCCCTCCCCCTCGCCCGCCGGGCCAGGCGCCGGGAGGAACGGGGGGGCATCGACCTCGACGGGCCGAAAGCCTGAGGAGCCGGAACACCACCCCCCCGGCCGGGCCCTCTCCCGGGACGACGAAGGAGGCCCGCTGGAAGAAGGTCGCTCTCCGACCTATGCGGGGGCCTACGATGCCCGGGGCCCCCCTCCGGAACTCTCCGGAGGAACCTCGTCCTCCTCGATATCTGTCTCGAGAACCGCTGGAATCACGGAAACGGCATGGATCCGATCGTCTGGGTTGCGCTGCTCATCCTCGTCCTGAACATCCCCTTCGGCTGGTGGCGGGAAGGGACGCGGAAGTTCTCGCTCTCGTGGTTCCTCGCGATCCATGTCCCGGTGCCGGCCGTCGTCGCGCTCCGCCTGGGCGCGGGGATCCCGTTCCGCTTCACGACGATTCCGATCCTCGTCGCGGCCTTCTTCGGGGGGCAGACGATCGGGGCGCGGATGCGGCGCCGGCGTTCCCCCAGAGGAGGAATCCGGCCAGGAGGGCCGCGAGGAGAAGGACCGTAGCCGCGAGAGGGTCCCCGAAGCAGAGCTTGCCGACCCCGAAGAGCAGGCAGAAGGCCAGGAAGGTCGTCAGAGCCCAGTCGACGAGGGCGGACCGAAGGTCGGCGGCGGGTTCGGGCGGGCGTTTCCCGTCGAAGACCGGGGCCCAGAGCCCCGAGGGTCGGACTCTCTCGTAAAAGGCGCGCAGCCGCGCCAAGGGGACCGCGGGCGTCATCAGGGTGACCCCGAGCCAGACCAGGGTGCTCGCGCCGAAGATCGCGAAGAGGCGGGCCCCCTCCCCCGGGATCGGCGAGGCGGGCAGGCCGGACCAGGCGGACCAGGCCTCGGCGCCTTCCCTTCCGAGGACGAAGGCGCGGAGGCCGGGTTCGAGGACGAAGGCGCAGGCGAAGGAGGCCGTCATCGCCGCGATCTCGGACCAGGCGTTGATCCGCCACCAGAACCAGCGCAGCAGGAGGACGAGCCCCGTGCCCGCGCCGAGGGCGATCAGGATCTTCCAGGCCCCGGCGACCGAGGTCACCGACCGGGCGAACCAGAGCGCGACGGCCGCGACGAGGAGGAGGGCGAGGCGCGCGGCTCGCAGGAGGTGGCGCGGACCGGCGCGACGCGCGAGGAGGGGCTTGTAGAGGTCGTTCACGAGGTAGCCGGCCGCGAGGTTCAGGTGCGTGTCGACCGTGCTGAGAAAGGCGGCGAGGAAGCCCGCGAGCGCGAGACCGAGGAGGCCGGGCGGCAGCAGGTCGCGCATCGCGAACACGTAGCCCTTCTCGACCTGGTCCTCGGGGAGGGCGTAACGACCCGCGGCCCAGAGTCCGACGAAGATCCAGGGCCAGGGCCGGAGCGCGTAGTGCAATAGGACGTAGAGCGTGATCCCGCGCCTCGCGTCCTTCGGACTCCGCGCCGCCAGCATCCTCTGGGCGAGATAGCTCCCCCCGCCGGGCTCGTTGCCGGGGAAGACGACGGCCCACCACTGCATCGAGAGCTGGAAGAGGAGCAGGAGCCCCGCCCCCTCGCACAGCCCCTGGCCGCCCAGGTCGGGGAGGAAGGAAAAGGGGTCGAAGCCCCCCGCCGGTCCCGCGGGCAGTCCGTCCACGAGGCGCGCGCGCAGGCCCTCCTGCCCTCCGGCTTCCGCGGAGGCCAGCACGGCCAGCGCGACCGCCCCGAAGGAGGCCAGGACGAGCTGCACGAGGTCCGTGGCGACGACGCCCCAGAGCCCCGAGGCCAGCGTGTAGGCGAGGGCGAGGGCGACCAGGCCGTAGAGAACCGCGTCGTTCCATCGCGGATCCAGGTCGAGGAGGACGACGAGCACGACCCCCATCGCCTTCAGCACCCAGGCGAGGATGATCCCCGAGAAGAACAGCGACATGTAGAGCGCGCGGAATCCGCGCAGGCAGCCCCCCGGATTCCCTCCGTAGCGCAGGGCCGCGAACTCGACGTCGGAGACGAGGCGGCTGCGGCGCCACGGGGCCGCGAAGAGGCAGGCCGTCATCGTCGTTCCGGCCAGGAGGCTCCACCAGAGCCAGTTCCCGGCGATGCCCCCCTTGCCGACGAGCCCCGTGACGGCCAGCGGAGTGTCGGAGGCGAAGGAGGTCGCGACCATCGACAGTCCGAGCAGACCCCAGGGCAGTTTCCTTCCGGCGAGCAGCCAGTCCTCGAAGCCTCCCCCCGCCCTTCCGGGAAAACGGAAGCCGAGCCAGGCGAGCACGAGGAGACACCAGAGGCAGACCGCGATATCGATCCCGTGAAGGGCCATCATTCCCCCCCGCCGTCGGACCCCGGCCCCTTCTCAGGTCCCCGCCCCTCCTCGGCGCGCCCCCCGTCCTCGGCCCCCGGGTCCGCGGTCTTCCCCTCCCTCGTCAGAAGGAAGGCAGCCAGCGCGCACAGGAACAACGCGAGGGCGAAGCCCTTCTCGAGCCTTGCCGCGACCTCGCCGCCCGCCAGGGGAAGCCCCGCGAGGGGAGCCGGGACCAGGGCCAGGAAGGCCCAGGCCAGGGGACGCAACGGATGACGGCTCTTGAACATGGTTCCGGACCCCTCCCAGGCCTCCCTTCCCCCGCCACCATAGGGAAAGCCCGGAACCGTCCCAATCCTTACAGGGCGGCCGAAGAAGATGTTTTTGAGGGCGATCGCCCGATCAGCAGGAAGCGCAACCGTTTTCTCCGCCGCCCGATTTTCGAGGCGCGCCGGACGAAAACCATCGGCTGTGGCTTGACCCCATAGGAAAAGCCTTCCTACGATGCGCGGACAAACCAGGTCCGCTCGAATTGCAATGAGGCCGGGGCTAAGAGGGACCGCAACATCGGGCTGACTCTCATGGTCATGCAGCGCCGCTTGCCCGGCAGCCTCTACGCGAAAGGCCGGTTCCGAGGCGCGCCCGCAATCTGCAAGACGACCTGGCGGGCGCAGCTTCCCAAATCCATGAATGCGGTATTCGAGCAGGGATCGGAATGAAGGCTTCGGCGAATCGATTGGAAAGATCGGAGAACGGCATCCCGCGTCCCGGGATGCTGGCCTTCGTGCGGAACCGCCGGGGGATCGTGGCGGCCGTCGAGCCCTTCGACGGGGAGGACGGGCGGCTCCACTTGGTGCACATCGAGTACAAGGACGATCAACTTCCGGCGGGAGAACGACTTCTCTGGGAGCTGGAGCCGCACCGCCGTCTTCTCGAACCGACGGCCTTACCGGAGGTCGCATCGGCGGACGCGATGCCTCCGGAAGACTGCGACGCCCTGGTCCGCGCGGCGCGATGGACGGCGCTCAGGCCTTACCTCGACCCCGACGGGACGGGTCCCCTGGATCGCCATCCCTTCGCGAGTCCTTTCCACGGCGCCGTGCAGGTCGAAGATTACCAGCTCGTACCGCTCTTGAAGGCGCTGCGCATGCCGCGCGTCAATCTCCTTATCGCGGACGACGTCGGCCTCGGCAAGACCGTGGAAGCCGGCTTGATCCTGACGGAACTCCTGCTGCGGCGCAGGATCCAGCGCGTGCTCGTGCTCACGCCGGCCTCGTTGCGCCTCCAGTGGTGCGAGGAGTTGTGGGAGAAGTTCTCCCTGCGCTTCGAACTCGTGGACCGCGCCGCGACGCATCGCCTGCGCCGCTGTCTCGGCATCGACGCCAGCCCCTGGCGCTCGTTCAGCCGCATCGTCACCTCCTATCACTATCTCCGCCAGCCGGACGTCCTGGAGCAGTTCCTGGCCTCGTGCCGCACGCCGGAGGGCTCGCCGCACCTGCCCTGGGACCTGCTCATCGTGGACGAGTGCCACAACCTGATACCCTCGCCGTTCAGGGAGGACAGCGACCTGTGCAAGATGCTGCGGGTGATTTCCCCGCACTTCGAGCACCGGATCTTCCTCTCGGCCACCCCGCACAACGGACACACGACCTCTTTCACGGGCCTGCTCGAGATCCTCGATCCGGTGCGTTTCAGCCAGACGAGCGAACTCGCCCCGGCCCAGCGCGCGCGCATCCGGCAGATCGTCGTCCGCCGCCTGAAGCGTGAGATCAACGAGCGCACGTCGCCGCCGCGCTTCAGCCGCCGCCTGCCGCCCAGTGGCCTCCTCCTGGCGTCGAACCCGCGCGAGGCGGCGCTCAGCGAGGCCTTCGCGGCCTTTCGCAAGGCCGTGCACGCCACGATCGGATCCGGCCCGAATCCGAAGCGGCGCTCGGGCCGTTTCACCGTCGAGATCCTCGGCAAGCGCCTCCTCTCCTGCCCCGTCGCCTTCGCCGAATCCTGGCGGCGGATCAAGGAGGGACTTCGCGCGGAGGAAGCCGCCGGCGAAGCCGAGGTC